>ERZ802830.574-NODE-574-length-36937-cov-17.132_pt1 | contig 36937 bp, 33 predicted proteins | sample MGYA00345654_ERZ802830 | MGnify/ENA primary metagenome ERZ802830 (study PRJEB30503, sample SAMEA104212375) | marine metagenome | biome: Westerlies Biome; feature: [SRF] surface water layer (ENVO:00010504) within the epipelagic zone...; material: water... | reverse complement strand
CAGTTAAATCAAACAAAGGCTTTCTGATAGAGAAAACGAAGATGGGTAGGTCAGAGACCGAAAAATCAAGTTCAAAACTTGTAATTGCCATTTCATCAACTGCTCTTTTTGACATGTCAGAAAGTCACTCAATATATGAGCAGGAGGGTGTTGAGGCATACTCCTGCTATCAAAGGCAACACGAGGACGACATTTTAGAGCCTGGAGAGGCACTTCCTCTTGTGTCAAAACTCTTAAGTATAAATGATCAACTAGAGGGGGATCCTCGGGTTGAGGTCATATTGCTATCTCGTAATTCTGCTGATACTGGATTACGAGTCTTTAATTCAATTGCCCATTATAATTTAGACATTAGCCGAGCAGCATTCTCAGGTGGAACCTCTCCCTATCGTTATGTGTCAGCGTTTAATTGCGATCTGTTTTTATCAACTAATGCAGGAGACGTAAGAAGCGCGCTAGATAATGGTGTTGCCGCGGCAACTTTGATACCCTCAAGAGGTAAGAATTCGGAGACCAATGATCTTCGATTTGCTTTTGATGGAGATGCAGTTCTTTTCTCGGACGCCTCTGAGAGAATTTTTAAAGAGAGAGGTTTGAAGGCTTTTGCGGATAACGAAAAGGCAGCGGCATGTGAGCCCTTGGATGCTGGACCATTTAAGAACTTTCTCATAGCACTGCAAGGATTGCAGTCCGAATTTAGTCCAGATACCTGCCCAATCCGAACTGCGTTGGTTACAGCTCGCGCTGCTCCGTCTCATGAGAGGGTAGTTCGAACCCTCAGAGATTGGAATGTAAGAATTGACGAGAGCTTGTTTCTGGGTGGTCTAAGCAAAGGAGACTTCTTAAAGTCTTTTGGTGCAGATGTATTTTTCGATGACCAGCAATTGCATTGCAGCTCGGCGAGTGACTTTGTAGCTACGGGTCACGTCCCACATGGAGTATCTAATGAGTAAAATCCTTTTAATGATTACTTCCAATGGCTGAGGTAATTAGATCGAAGAAATTTCAGTTATACTCGGACGAAAAAATATTAAGTTGTTATTTAGACAAACCAAGGGGTGAGAATTTACACTTTCTCCAAGTTGAAATTAACGAGAGAGGACTTGAGTCGGAGTTGCACTGCAGACAGGCCATACATTCAAAAAAGTCCAGGCACTCCCCCCTATATTATGTGTTTTACCTATTAATTTTATGTCTTTTTTTAGGTCGATTCTCTAATCAGCTAAGCCAGTAACCTATTCTTTTTTAGTATAAAAAGCATATTTTATATATTTAAAATATATACTGCAGTCTAAGCTATTAATTTTAGTCTAGGTAATGTTATGAAGCTCCAACAATTAAGATACATCTGGGAGGTGTCTCAGAACGATTTAAATGTCTCTGCAACGGCTCTTAGTCTTTATACCTCCCAACCAGGTATTAGCAAGCAAATTCGACTTTTGGAGGATGAGCTTGGAATAGAAATATTTGCGCGCAGTGGAAAGCACCTAACAAGAGTTACATTGGAAGGGCAAAAAATTCTTAAAATAGCTGGAGAAATATTAGACAAAGTTGAAAATATTAAGCAACTATCTAGAGATTATAGGAGTCCAGATCGTGGCTCCTTCTCCATTGCTACGACGCAGACTCAGGCGCGCTATGTGCTTCCCTCACTCATCAAACGTTTTTTAAATCGCTATCCAGATGTATCTTTAAACATGATCCAAGGAACACCAGCCCATATCTCTGAGGAGGCGATGGTTGGCTCTGTCGATCTTGCGATCGCGTATGAGGATCTGGAACTATTTAGTGATCTTGTACTGATGCCTTGTTATCGCTGGAATCGACGTATTTTGGTGCCCCCAGGCCACCCATTAGCAGAGAATCGTAGTATTACCTTGGAAGATTTAGTTACTCATCCAATTGTTACCTATCCGTTTGGAATTTCTGGGCGATCAAAGCGTAAGCAGGCATTCAAGAGAAATAATCTTGAGCCTAAAATAGTATTTACCGCAACAGATGCTGATGTAATAAAGACTTATGTGAGATTAGGTCTTGGTGTTGGTATTGTTGCTGAAATGGCATGTGATGAAGTTTGTGACCTTGATATTGTATCTATTGATGCATCCAATCTTTTCGAGTCCAGTATTACGAGTGTAGGTATACGGCAAGGAACCTATTTAAGGAGTTATATGTTCGACTTTATTGAAAAATTTGCGCCTCATCTAACCCGAGAGGTTGTTAAAGATGTTATGTTACTTAACAGTAAAGAGAAGCAGAATGATTTTTTTAATGTCGTTAAAATTCCAGACTACAGTTCAGTGCTATGAGTCCATTGCCTCGTCGATATATTTTCAGTAGAGTGATTCCCTCGATATAAGGAGAAAATTAATGGAAATTGCCTGTTTGGATCTGGAGGGAGTTTTAATACCTGAAATTTGGATAGCCTTTGCAGATAAAACGGGTATAGACGAGCTTAGACGAACTACTCGCGATGAACCTGATTATGATGTTCTTATGGACTATCGCTTGAGGATACTTAGAGAGAATGGTCTTGGTATCAAAGAAATTCAATCAGTTGTTGCGACTCTTGAGCCTCTTGAGGGTGCAATTGAATTTGTTAATTGGTTAAGAGAGCGGTTCCAGCTCGTTATCCTATCGGACACTTTTTATGAATTTGCAATGCCGCTCATGAAACCCTTGGGTTATCCAACTCTTCTCTGCCACAAGTTATTATGCGATGATCAGGGAAGGGTAGTTCAATATCAACTGCGTCAGGCTAATCCAAAGCGCCAATCGATAGTTGCACTTAAAAGTTTGTACTACAGAACTATTGCAGCTGGCGATTCGTACAATGACGTAACAATGCTGTCAGAGGCCGACGCTGGAATTTTTTTCAAAGCGCCTGATAACGTGGTTGCAGAATTTCCTCAGTTCCCATCAGTGCATAGCTATGACGAACTGAAGTTAGAGTTTATAAAGGCAAGTAATAGGGAGCATTTACTTTAAGGGTTTGGACTTCTATCTTGGCTGATTGATCGTGGAGAAATTTGATGCAGGCAAAAGCTTCTAGCGCTGATCGCATTCGCGAAAAGAAAAAGATCTTTCTGGCTCGCGAGGCAAAAATCGTGAAGGCAGCTCTGGAGTTGCTTATCAGCGAAAACATAGATCGCGTAACGGTTTCAAAAATTGCATCAAAAGCTGGTATTGGAAAGGGTACGGTCTATAAGCACTTCCTAACCAAAAATGAAATTCTTGTCAGAATAATGCTTGATTACGAGCAAAGCATATCAACTCGCTTAGCTGAGGGCCTTGAGGAAGCGAAGAAGGGTGATCCAGGCGCAGTGTCCAAAGCTTACTTTGAATCTAGATTAGCTAGGCCTCAGCTGGATAGACTGGTCCAAAAGTTAGAAGATAGGTTAGTTGATGCTGAGGACATAGAGTCCCAATTGGCCGAGGTATCAAGAATAAGACGATCCCATGAAGATGCTCTTGACACAATGATTACCAAATTGATTGGTGATGGAATCCTAGAGGATGTTCCATCGCACTACCATTCACTTTCATGCTGGGCACTTGCGCAAGGAGCCGTGGAGCTATATTTCAATAGAACTTTGGGAGATATTGAAGATACTGAAGCGCTGATGGGATTCATAACGAGTATAGGCGTTACTATGGGTAACAGAGGTCAATACCACCAGGCAGGAGATAAGCAGCCAAAGTCATTAAAAAAATGACTGATAAAGTTCTAGATAAGCTCTTCAGTGATTTACTCTCCTTAGAGGCATCCACCAACAAAAAGATACCTCCTGTACACCTATGGAATCCAGAGCTCTCCGGAGATATGGATTTGGTTATCGATAGAGAGGGTCGGTGGATTCATGAGGGTGGAGAGATCAAGCGGCCCGCTCTTGTTAAGCTATTCTCTAGTATTTTAAAAAAAGAAGATAATGAATATTTCCTAGTAACGCCTGTGGAAAAGTGGCGAATTAAAGTAGATCTAGCTCCATTTTTCATAACCTCCGCTAAGAGAAATATTCGCGGTGATATACAAGCAATTAATTGTATGACCTCTGTTGGGGATAACGTCGTTGTCGGCCCTAATCACAAGTTATGGATAGAATACGAAATAGGCAGTGATGAACCGATCCCACTAGTTCATATCCGTTTTGGGCTGCCAGGTTTGCTTAGTCGTAACGTGTTTTATCAGATTGTGGAATGGGCTGATTGTGAGGAAGTAAGTAAGAAACGTCATCTTAAGATTACCAGTATGGGAAAAACATTTTCGTTGGGCCAGATCGACTAACAGACCCCTTAAGCGATGACCCAGAGATGTGATGTGAGCATATTACATGTTTGGGTAGTTTGGTCCCCCTGAACCCTCTGGCACAATCCAGTTTATATTTTGACTTGGTTCTTTTATGTCGCACGTTTTGCAATGGACGCAATTTTGCGCATTTATTTGGAAACTATTACTCCCATCGTCTTTTTGAACAATTTCATAAACTCCAGCGGGGCAGTACCTTTGAGCTGGTTCATCAAATTGATGCAAGTTGTATTCAATAGGTAGACTAGGATCTTTCAGGGTTAGGTGGCAGGGCTGATCTTCCTCGTGGTTGGTATTTGACATGAACACAGAGGACGCCTTGTCGAAGCTGATAACGTTGTCTGGTTTGGGATATTCAATTTTTTTACACTCAGTAGACGACATCATCGTAGCATAGTCGGGAATTGAATCTCTCAGGGTGAATGGGAGTTTTCCACCAAAAATATTTTGCTCTATCCAAACGAATGCTGATCCGATAAGCAGCGGGAACTTATGCATCCAACCCGAGAAATTTCTGGACCTATAGAGCTCAGTATATAACCAGGAGGATTCAAAGTTTTGTTCAAACGAATTTAGATCTGATGAGGCCCGGTCTCCGGATTCGAGCTCTTGTGCAATAGTCTCCGCGGCCAGCATGCCACTTTTCATTGCCGTATGGTTTCCTTTTATTTTGACCGAGTTCAATGTGCCTGCATCGCAACCAATTAACATACCGCCAGGGAAGTGCATTTTTGGTAGTGAATTTAAACCGCCCTTTATTATTGCTCTAGCACCGTAGGTTAATCTCGTTCCGTTTTTTAGATATTTAATAGTGTCAGGGTGATGCTTCCAGCGTTGGAATTCTTCAAAAGGACTCAAATGCGGATTACTGTAATTAAGATCTGTAATCAGACCGATATACACTTGGCAGTTTTCGGCGTGATAAAGAAACGCTCCTCCACCAGTTCCGCTCTCTTGTAGAGGCCAACCAAGGCCATGGACTACTAATCCCTCTTCGTGCTGCTCAGGGGGGATTGACCAGATTTCTTTGATACCGATGCCATAGTGCTGAGGGTCCTTTCCATCAGCCAACCCGAATTTAGATATTAGCTGCTTTCCAAGGTGTCCACGGCAACCCTCAGCAAAAAGTGTGTACTTTGCGTGCAATTCCATTCCTTGCGCATAACTGGCCTTCTGAGATCCGTCATGCCCAATCCCCATGTCGCCGGTGGCGATACCTTTTACAGATCCATCGGCGTGATAAACGATCTCAGAGGCAGCGAAACCAGGGTATATGTCCACCTCGAGCATTTCCGCCTGCTCTGCCAACCAGCGGCATAAATTACCCATAGAAACGATATAATTACCATTATTATGAGTTGGCTTTGGAATGAAGAAATTTGGTAGTTTGAACGATCGCTTTTTGCTTGTATAAAATAGGAAATTATCTTTTGTCACTCTTGTGTTTAGAGGAGCTCCACGCTCTTCCCAGTCCGGTATGAGCTCATTTAGCGCTCTTGGCTCAAAAACTGCCCCAGAGAGAATATGGGCGCCCACTTCAGACCCTTTTTCGACAACGCAGACTGAGATTTGAGGATTCAACTGTTTGAGTCTGATAGCTGAGGATAGTCCGGACGGCCCGGCACCAACGATGACAACATCGTACTCCATTGATTCTCTTTCCAAAACGCGACCTCCAATTTGTTCACTGGTTGCTTCGAATAATATCTTTGATACTGTAAGTCTAGCATATCAGTTCATTTTTTAAGACTATGGGGAGCTTAAATACATAGATTTTTCGGGATGTTAAAGTTGACCAATGGGTCGTAAGCTGAGTGGCGCTGAGTTGATTTTTTAGTCTTGATTCGGCAAGATAACGGCCTGAAAATTGTCGAAGGTATCTCCTCTTCGTCGTCTTAGCTGTTTCACGTACATTTTATTGAGGATGACCATGAAAGTTCTGGTAGCCGTTAAACGTGTTGTAGATTACAACGTAAAAGTTAGGCCTAAAAGTGATGGATCGGATGTAGATTTGGCAAACGTAAAAATGTCAATTAATCCATTTTGCGAAATTGCGGTAGAGGAAGCAGTTAGATTAAAGGAAAAGGGAGTTGCTACCGAAATTGTTGCAGTAACGGTGGGACCTCAGCAAGCTCAAGAGCAACTCAGAACTGCTCTTGCCTTGGGAGCTGATAGGGCCATATTAGTTTTGACAGATACAGCGATGGAACCTCTAGGAATTGCAAAGTGCTTAAAAGCAGTCTGCGACACAGAATCTCCAGACATAATTTTAATGGGTAAACAGGCAATCGACGGAGATAATAATCAAACAGGACAAATGTTGGGAGCTTTGATGGGTATTGGGCAAGCGACATTTGCTTCCGAGTTGACGGTTGATGGGAATACTGCCAGCGTTACAAGAGAGGTTGACGGAGGTTTGCAGACGCTGTCTCTAAGTCTTCCGGTGCTAGTAACTTCTGATTTACGGTTGAATGAACCGCGTTATGCATCTCTTCCTAATATCATGAAAGCCAAGAAAAAGCCCCTCGAATCAACCAGCCCCGATGAACTGGGAGTCGATATAGCGCGCCGCGTAACTCAAGTAAGCGTTGAATTGCCTGCGGAGCGGCAGGCAGGTATAAAAGTTGAGGACGTTACTCATCTTATTGATAAACTGAAAAATGAAGCAAAGGTGATTTCATGAGTGTTTTAATTATTGCTGAGCATGATAACGAATCTTTAAATTCTGCTACCCTAAACTCTGTCACTGCCGCTAATGTAATTGGCGGAGATATTCACATCTTAGTTGCAGGCCATAATTGTGCATCAGTGGCAGAGCAGGCTGCTAAAGTCGCCGGTGTTTCAAAGGTGTTGAATGCAGATTCATCTGCATATGAACATGCGCTAGCAGAAAATGTAGGGCTACTGATCTCGGACATAGGGTCTAGTTATTCGCATATACTTGCAACGTCTACGACAAATGCAAAGAACATTATGCCGCGAGCTGCAGCTCTGCTAGATGTACAAGCTATCTCTGACATTTCTGCGGTAATTGATTCTGAAACTTTCAAGCGGCCAATTTATGCAGGAAACGTCATCGCCACTGTAAAGAGCAGTGACTCGATTAAGGTGATTACTGTTCGGGGAACTGCATTTGATGGGGCTCCTGATAGTGGTGGTTCTGCCGCGATAGAAACTGTTTCCAGTGCTCATGATGCTGAAAAGTCAAATTTTGTGAGTGAGGAAATGGCTAAATCAGATAGGCCAGAGCTTACCGCAGCGGAGATTGTTATCTCAGGTGGCAGAGGAATGGGTAGCGGTGAAAATTTTGAGTTACTCAATGGTATTGCCGATAAACTTGGCGCGGCAATCGGGGCATCGAGAGCAGCAGTGGACGCAGGCTTTGTGCCCAACGATATGCAGGTAGGGCAGACAGGTAAAATTGTAGCTCCAGATCTGTATGTGGCCGTAGGAATCTCTGGAGCTATTCAACATTTGGCTGGGATGAAGGATAGTAAGGTGATTGTCGCAATTAATAAGGATGAGGAAGCCCCTATTTTTTCTGTTGCTGATTACGGTCTAGTCGCTGATTTGTTTGTGGCGCTTCCGGAGTTCGAAGAAGCTCTCTAAGTGAGTTTTCTGTTGTTAGAAAGGCTAGTCTTTAGGCCTTTTTGTAGGAGCTCTAGGTCTTATTCATCATAGATATCAAGCCAATAATAAAAGTCGGTGTCATCAGCCATAACGAATTCTTGGTTTTGGGATATTTGAGGTTCAACGTTTAAAACGGTCTGGTTAACTCCGTTTGGTGTAACAGATTCGATTGGAAATAGCATAAAACTTATGAAAAAACAGCTCGAAATGGTTGCCAATATCCAATAGAAATTCGGTAGTCGTCTCGGTTGTTGTTCAAGTGCCATTCGACGAGCATTAGCGAGTCGAAACAAATCTTTAGGCTTTGTCATTTTTTCAAGGACTTCTAAATCCTTTTGAAAACTTGTTCGCTTACTACTATCAGTCATTGTTTACCTCTAACGTATTTTTCAATTTGCTAATTGCTCGTGAGTAATGTGTTTTTACGCTTCCCTCTGAGCAGGCCATCAAATTAGCTGTTTCTTGAGTGCTATATCCCTCCCAACATCTCATCATAAATGCTTGCTTTTGCCGATGGGATAATTGCTCGATACACCGAGAAAGTTCATGGATATTTCGTTGTTGTAGAAATTGTGCGTCAGGTTCAGATGTACCGGACGCAGTAGCGCTATAACTCTCCCAATCGAGGTAGTAATCGCCTTCCGTTGTAATAGCTTTTGATTTAAAAAAAATTCTATCTTTGATCGAATTTCGGCGGTAATAATCTGTAATTTTACTATTCAAAATTGTAAAAAAAAGGGGTTTCCAATCGAGAGCCTGTTTGTGGGCATATTTTTCAATCAGTTTATACATAGCTTCCTGAACAATATCGTGAGCATCGTCTATTTGCCGGGTGCTAAGCTTTGCCATATGAAAGGCACGTCGTTCAATATATTTTAAAAATTCTTCAAGTGTTGAGTAGGGGAGCTCTAAAGCAGACAGAGTTGATTTTCCACTGTTGCCCTGGTTAGAGCTACTAGGCTGATTCTTAACGAATTTCAGATCTCTCATGGCTTTCCCTACCAGTTACGTGGCACACAAAAAGTTCGCTGCCGATAGTTAATCTAGCCTTTAAAATAGGTCCCAAGATTACAACGTTCCTCAGACAACACAGGGGAACGTATTCAAAGGTTTTTCGTTGACTTAAGTTCTCTTGTAATTTAGTTATAAGTTAAAATCAGCCCAAATAGGGCAGTGGTCAGAGGGCTTTTCTGACGCACGTGCTTTAAGATCTATCCCAGTGGATACTAATTTTTGTGTTAAGCCTGCTGAGGATAAAATTAGATCAATTCGTAATCCTCTCTTCGGATCTTCGTCAAAACCTCTGCTGCGATAATCAAACCAGCTATACGTAGTGTCATCGCTGCTATTCATCATCCTAAATGTGTCTGTCAGGCCACAATTCATCAGGTTTTGAAGCCACTCCCTTTCTTCTGGCAAGAAGCAGCAAATACCTCTCTGAAGCCATCGTTTAGCGTTTTCTGGAGATAAGCCAACATCTATATCTTCAGCAGCTACATTCATATCTCCCATAACAACGAGATTGTCGTTGGCGGAGAAGTTATCTTTTATGTAGTTAATTAGATCGCTGTAGTATTTTTGTTTCGCCGGAAATTTTGTTGGATGCTTTCGACTCTCTCCTTGAGGGAAATAGCCATTAATGACATGCAATGTTTTACCGTCAAATGAATACTCACCATGGATCATTCGTCTCTGGGCATCAATAGCATCAGATGGATAACCTCGAGTGATATTTAATGCGTCGGTCTTGCTAAGAAGCGCCACACCGTAGTGTCCTTTTTGTCCAAAGAAGTCAACTTTGTACCCCATCTTTGTGACCGCATCGATAGGGAACTCTTCATCACTCACTTTGATTTCTTGTAGTCCTAAAACGTCGGGTTCATGCTGCTTTAAAACTTGCTCTAGTTGATGAAGCCTTGCACGAATGCCGTTCACATTGAAGGAGATAGTTCTTATTGGAGAAGCCATGTTTGATTCACTCGCTTTGATCTATTGCCGCTAGTTTTGATGGACTATTTTCGGTCGTCATCATGATTTGATCGCCAAGGACATTCCCTGCTTCATAAAGCATTGGATCCTCTTCAAGGATATTTTCTTCATCCTCTATATCGATGCTTGTAGTAAGCTCCTCAGTTTTTGATGTATCCTGATCGACACTATCCTGTTTTTCTTCTCCGCTACCCCTCCAGGATTCAAGATCTTCAAATATATTAAGCCCCTTCGCTTGACGACGTTTATTTTCAATCGCAAAGAGTTGCTTTTCCCAGCTTTCACTTCGTAATCGACGTTTTTCAAGGTTTAGAGATAGCGTCTTTTGGGAGTCCCAGTTATCACTTAACTCAATTTTATCAACTAGGCTTACGAAATCTGGATCAGACTGACGCCTTTTAGTGTGATTTTCTGTTAGCGCACCTATCAACGGTTGTAAGTCGGTCTTTGTATTATGGGGTACTCGTCGAATGCGATCCCAGGGTAGGGCATTATCTTGTTGACTTTCGCCAACCTCCTCAAAATCGTATGTAGATGGAAATTCAATATCGGGTAGTATTCCTCTGTGCTGGGTACTATCTCCAGATACTCGGTAAAATTTGGATATCGTAAGTTTTAGCTGGCCTTTACTTAAAGGGGTTACATCCTGAACGGTGCCTTTGCCAAAACTTTGACTTCCAACCACCAATGCTCGCCCATAGTCTTGAAGTGCTCCTGCAACAATCTCTGATGCGGACGCACTTAGGCGGTTAATCATGACGAGCAGTGGGCCATCGTATGCGGCAGCTCGATATGCGCGGTTATTGCGCTGTACTCTTTGGTTAGAATCTCTAATCTGAACAACGGGCCCTCGATCAATGAATAGGTCTGTTAGAGATGTGGCCTCAAATAATGAACCACCTCCATTGCTTCGAAGATCAAGAACTATTCCATCAACCTTCGAGTCTTTTAGTTCTTTGATTAAGTTATAGACATCTCTTGTGGTACTTTTAAAGTTTGGATCTCGGGCTCGATAGGCTTCAAAGTCCATATAAAATGCAGGTATTTCGATGACTCCTATTGATAGAGTTTTTCCTGATTGCTCAATCTCTAGGATTTGGCTTTGCGCAGACTTGTCTTCAAGTTTTACTTTGTCTCTGAGAATTTTAATTATTTTTGTATTACTGCTATCCCCATTGGCGGGAATATATTCTAATCTGACGCTAGTACCTTTAGCGCCTCTTATTAATGCAACAACATCATCTATTCGCCAGCCAATAACATCAACAATATCCTCCTCATCCTGACCGACACCTACAATCTTATCTTCAGCCTTCAAGGAGCCGTGAAGATCAGCAGGACCTCCTGGAATGACTCGAATTACTTTCGTATATTCATCCTCTGTCGTTAATTCCGCTCCAATTCCTTCAAGTGATAGAGACATACTTATCTGGAAGTTTTCGTTTCTCCGAGGACTAAAATAAGCTGTATGTGGATCATAGAGAGAGGCAAGGGCATTGGCATAAATTTGTAAAACATCCTGACTATCTCTTTGCTCAAATTGTTTGATTTGTGTTTGATAGCGTTTAATAAGCAATTTTCGGGCTTCTTCTTGATCTTTATCATTTAAAAGTAATCTGATTAGCGAGTCAGTAATGCGTTTTTCCCAAAATGAATTTGCATCAGCCTCTGATTGAAACCAGCCACGCTCGTCGCCATCTATGGTTATAGTATTTGAGCCATCTAGCACAAATTTATATGACGAGTCTTCTAGAAGTGTCAAAACACTTTGTAGTCTGTCTTTCGCTCTATCTCGAAGTCTGTTGAACATTATGAACCCTGGACTGATATCGCCACGTTTGGATAGATCATCAAGAACATACTTCCACTGATCAAATTCATCAATATCGCTTTGCAAAAAATAATTTTTACCGGAATCTAAAATTCTTATATATTCGGTTAGATATCTTTCTGAAAGGGAATCGTCAATAGACTGGCTGCGATAGTGTCCTGTCGCAAGTCGCTCCAAAATTTCTCTAAAGAGGGCGGATTGTCCATCATCAATTTTAATAGAGTCGGCTCTGCTATCAGCAAGAGCAATCAATACTCCAAAGAAAATAAGTGTGGCTTTTACAACTGACTGCATGCTGGACCCTTTATTCGAGTTGGAAAGTTTACCAGATCTTTTGTCCTAGAAACCACGTGGGTTTGATTTAAATTTTTTGGTTTTTTTAGGAGGGAAGTATTGCCTATCTTCTTATGTCCGCTAATCTCAATTAGTAGACATAGATGGACAATCATCTAAGTCCCTGATACAGTGTATTTCTCCGTATGTAACGCATTTAACTGAGTTAACACATGGTCAAAGCATTCGAAGCCACACCACTGTTTGACGCCCATAGCACCTTCATACGTTTACCAATGGGCTCGGCAATGCTTGATGACTATCCAGATTCTAGGAAATTCATAGATAACACTGCCTCAAAGATTCCAGGCGCTAATCAAGACTTCTATTTCACACAATCCTTTCTTAAGAGCTACAGTCGTAAAAGTGAAGCTACTTACCGTGGCTATCGTAACGAGGTTGAGCGTTTATTGCTTTGGTCCTGGACTGTCGCGCAAAAAAGTGTGATCAGCCTTAAACGACCTGATTTAGAGCTATATTTTGATTTTGTACACAGTCCGCCGGCGTACTGGGTTGCTATGTCTGTCGCTGACCGGTTTAAAAGAATCGGCGGAGTGGCTCTTCAAAATGAGAATTGGCGTCCATTTGTGGTGAAAATTGCCAAACAGGACCGTAAAAGCGCCTTGGATAAGGGAATAGCTATTCCAAATAGCACCCATGGGCATTCTTTATCCCACGAAGCTATGAAGATTTGTTACTCAGCTTTATCGTGCTTTTACGACTATTTAACTGACGAAGGCTACGCATTTGGTAATCCAATACCTGCAATTAGGAAGCAGTCGCCCTTTTTGATTAAGGGAGCCACGTCTAAAACTATTAAACGGCTCTCGGATCTGCAGTGGGATTACGTATTAGATTGCGCTAAAGTGGCTGCCGATGAGGATTCGGGCTACGAACGTATGCTATTTGTTATAGCCATGCTCAAAACCCTTTATTTGAGAGTATCTGAGCTCTCTGATCGTTCCAACTGGCAACCGGTATGGAAGCACTTTTGGCAAGATAGTGATGGTAACAATTGGCTAAAGGTCCTAGGTAAAGGCAATAAAATACGCGATATATCGGTCCCTAACTCCCTCGAATCTTATATTAGGCGCTATGAAAGCTATCGGCAGTCTCTCAGCCCCAGTTTTGGTCTAAATGCGACTCTCGTATCAAAAAACAGAGGCGCTGGAGGTATGACATCACGGCAATTACGTCGCATAGTTCAGCAAGCCTTTGATTTAGCCCATGACAAGATGCGTTCTGAAGGGTTTATTGATGAGGCTCTTGCTCTTAGGGAGGCCACCACTCATTGGTTGCGTCATACTGGGGCATCTAAAGACATTGCTACGCGCCCTCTTAAGCATATGGCTGATGATTTAGGTCATGCGAGCATGGGTACAACAGATCAAGTTTATATTCAGTCTGACATGAAGGATCGTGCAAGATCAGGTAAAGAGAGAAACGTCTAAACAATAAAATCAGAGACTTATGGTCATTAATTAAGGTAAATAATCCCGATAATATTACATATTATCGGGATTGTAATTTGAGTCTGATTTATCTCAAGCTATATGCCTTTATAACGAATGTATCCTTGAGCATATCTATGTCAATAACATCAAAGTTTTGCGATCCGTCGCTAATTTGAACTATTTGGCGTATCTTTACAATCGAGCCTTCGCGTGTCCAAACTCCTCGAAATGAACCAGAAACTACGCTATCAGCGTCGATTGCTCCACGTCCATTACCAGTTACAAATCCGCTTGTTGGACTGGTATAACTGAGATTATAGGTGACATAGACAGAGCCATACACGCCCATTTTTCCCGTAGCGCTGATAGTTGTGATTTTATCTCCTAGATCAACATTTGTGACGGTCATTACCGAATCAGCTTGACGTTTTTCCAGTTTAAGACCCTCTCCTCCTTCATGATGGCCTGCAATTGAAGTTACTGAAAACATGATTAAAGATGCAATCACTACTAAATATTTCATTTTATTCTCCATAGTTACCAAATTAAATTAATGGCATGCGTGGTGTTTGAGAATTCTTTATACACTTAAGAATATTTAGATGCAATATGCAAGAAGTGGGCGTTTAATATTTGCGATTCTTTGCACACAATCCCGTGTTAGACTCACTTTTAATCATCAACCAATCGAGAAAATTATAAGAATGTCCATAGATCAGCAGATTGACCAAGTAATCAAACCACTAGCTCAAGGTTTATCGGAGGTAGTTTTCTACGAAATACCCTTATTTGGTCAAGGATTTCCAATCATTGTGATGTGGTTAGTTGCTGCAGCCCTCTTCTTTACAGCTTATTTAGGTTTCATAAACATTAGAGGATTTACAGCGGCTATAGATATTGTCCGTGGTCGTCATGCCAAATCAAGCGATCCCGGCGAAATAACGCATTTTCAAGCGCTATCAACGGCTATCTCAGGAACTGTTGGGGTCGGTAATATTGGTGGAGTCGCAGTAGCCATATCTATAGGAGGTCCAGGGGCTGCCTTCTGGCTTTTTGTTGCCGGATTCCTTGCGATGTCAACGAAATTTGTTGAATGCACGCTTGGAGTAAAGTACCGCCGATACAACGAAGATGGCTCGGTTTCAGGCGGCCCAATGTACTACCTTGAGCATTTTTTGGAATCAAGGGGCTTTCCAAGCCTAGGAAAATTACTGGGCGGTTTCTACGCCCTCGCCCTTGTTATTGGTTGTTTTGGTATTGGCAATATGTTCCAGTCAAATCAGGCGTATGTGCAAATGCTAACGATCACCGGCGGAGAAAATAGTATTTTTGCCGATCGTGGATGGCTTTTTGGTCTGATTTTAGCGGGTGCTGTTGGTGCAGTTATCATCGGAGGTATTCGTTCAATTGCCAGTGTTGCGTCGAAAATAGTCCCTTTTATGGCCGCATTGTATGTATTTGCAGCGGTTTTAATCATTGCTATGAGTTACCAGCACCTAGGTTCGTCGATTAACTTAATTGTCAGCAGTGCCTTTGGTTGGGCTAGTGTTTCAGGTGGAGCTATTGGCGCCATGATTGTCGGTTTTCAGAGGGCTGCGTTCTCAAATGAAGCTGGTATCGGTTCTGCGTCAATTGCTCATTCCGCAGTTAAAACTGATGAGCCTATTACTGAAGGCCTAGTTTCGCTGTTGGAGCCGTTCATTGATACGATGATAGTATGTACGCTTACCTCACTAGTTATTGTAACAACTGCATACCCAAATGGATTGATGGAGGGAGGACTTGAAGGAATCGCATTGACCTCCGCATCGTTTGCTCATCATATTAGCTGGTCCCCATATGTTATGAGCATCGCAGCGCTATTGTTTGCCTTTTCTACTGGCATCGCCTGGGCTTATTATGGATTAAAGAGCTGGACATACCTATTTGGAGAGGCAGCATTGACGCAGCTCCTCTTCAAACTCATTTTCTGTGCGTTCATATGCCTAGGATGCATGATTAATGTCAAGGCGGTATTGGACTTTTCAGATGCTATGGTATTTCTTATTGCATTGCCTAACATTATTGGCCTCTATCTCTATGGTCCAGAAATAAAAAAAGATCTAGAGGTATACATGGCAAAGCATAACTGAGATGCAGGAGACGGATTTATGGCCCTAGAGATTGGCATTCTTCGTGCAGATGACGTCAGGCCGGAGCTAGTGAATGCGTTTGGTGAATATCCTGAAATGTTCGAGAATCTATTGCGGACAGCGAACGCGTCTGAAGATTTTCTGGAATGTGAAGATCTAATTTTTACTTCATACGCAGTAAATCAAGGTGTGTATCCTACACAAATAGACAGTCATGATGCTTATATTATTACTGGCAGCAAAAGCGGGATTTACGATGATGAGGACTGGATAAAGGCCCTTAAGCAATACGTGCAGCGATTAAATGCTAAAAATAAGAAGTTGATTGGGATCTGTTTTGGACATCAACTCATTGCCGAAGCTCTTGGTGGGCATGCAGGTAAGGCATCATGTGGGTGGGAGATTGGAGTAAAACAAGCAGTAATGTTCAAAGGTGGAGATCCGCGTTTCTCAGGCGTTAGTGAATTTTGTCTAGCCTATAGCCATCAGGATCAGGTGCTGAAAGAGGCACCGGGGAGTCAGGTTTTAGCGGCGACACCCAATTGCCCTATTGCCATGACTTCATTAGGCAGTCATATTTTGACATTCCAAGGACATCCCGAATTCGTTAAAGCCTACGCTCGAGCCCTTTTTGAGCTCAGGGAGCCCTCTTATCCTGCTGAAGTGTACTCTGAGTGTAAGGCCTCATTGTCCATAGACACTCAGCACTTAGAGGTGGCGCATTGGATGATTGATTTTATGCGAGCCTAAAAACGGTTGTCCCCGTCAATTACGATCCGCTCTAGGCGACGATGAGCTGGGAAATAATCATTAATCGGCTTGTGTTGAGTGCTTCTGTTATCCCAAATTGCAATGCAGTCCACATCCCATGAAAAGCGATAGGTGAATTCTGGTGTTTTTATGTGCTCATACAAGAATTCAAGTATAGCTCTGCTCTCCTCGGCGGAAAGACCTACTATGTGGGTAGTAAATAAAGCATTTACAAAAATAAGCGGCTTCCCGCTCTCTGGGTGGGTTCTCACGACAGGATGGACTACCGGAGGATTATCTTTTACCGCCTGAGCAAGTCTTTCTTTGCCACCCTCCTCCGCCAAACTTTCTCTAAACCCATATGAAAAATCGTGAACCGCATCCAAGCCGCAGAGGAACTTCTGAAATGAGGGAGTGAGTGCAGAAAACGCCTTAGTCATACTAGACCAAAGTGTGTCACCGCCTCTTTCTGGGATAATCTTTGAGCGAAGAACTGTCCCGATAGGCGGGTGAGCTTTAAATGTCATGTCGCTGTGCCAGCATTCTATCTTGCTAGGGCTTTCCGCAGTGCTCTCCAGAATTGTAATTTCAGGAAAACCATCAACGGTGTCATAAGCAGGATGAGTCTGCAGAGGTCCAAATGACGATGCGAGCGCATGCTGCTCCTTCGGAGTAACATTTTGATTACGAAAAAAGATTACTTCATGCTCAACAAGCAGACCTCGTATTGATCGATACGTTGACTGCTCAACGTTTCCGGTTAGATCAATCTCTGTAATCTCTGCCCCTAGTGCCCCGCCTAGCAATTTTACCTTCATAACACGACCTACCCGCTTATTTGTTGCGTGAAAAGTGTATCGCCCTTATCGCTGCCTATGCAATGGTATACACAACCCCATATTCGCTAGACATTGAGGAGAAGGTGCTCACGCTCCCAAGAGGAAATGACTCTATTAAATTCCTCGAATTCGACCAATTTTATAGATGTATAGAGTTGAATAAATTTCTCTCCGAAGATGCTAATGATATCTTGGTCCTCTTGCAATCCTCTTAGTGCCTCCTCAAGTGTTCTGGGTACATTTATATCCTCATCATATGCATTCCCCTCATACGCATCTGAAGGTTTAACCTCGTATTTCATACCAAGATAGCCGCACGCAAGGGTCGCTGCAATGGCGAGATAAGGATTTACATCTGCCCCAGGAAAGCGATTTTCAACTCGAAAATTATTGGGTGTTGCGTCAGGAACGCGTAGACCAGTTGTTCTATTGTCATACCCCCAATGAAGATTTATTGGTGCTGAAATTTCACGAGTAAACCGTCGATAGGAGTTAACATTAGGCGCATACAGACTCATTACATAGGGAGTATATTTCTGTAATCCACCGATATAGTGATAGAACGCGTCGCTGTACTCACCCTTGCTGGTAGCGAAAATATTTTTCTTATTTTTTTTATTTAAAATGCTTTGATGTATATGCGTGGCAGATCCCGGTTCGGTAGCCATCGGTTTGGCCATGAAAGTGGCATATATCCCGTCCTTTAATGCCGCCTCTCTGACAGTTCGCTTAAAAATGAAAATCTGATCCGCTAGGCTTAGCGGATCACCGTGTATAAAATTCACTTCCAGTTGAGCTGCTCCCGATTCATGGATCAAGGTATCAATATCTAGATTCATGGTATCGCAGTAGCCATACATACCCTCTACGAAGGACTCAAATTCATTTGCAGCATCTATGCTATAAGACTGACGTGCTGTTTCTGGTCTCCCGGATCGACCAATTGGCGGTTTAAGAGCCATACCTGGATTGGGGTTTTGCTCTACCAAGTAGAACTCCATTTCTGGAGCTATGACCGGCTTTAGCCCTTCCTTGTTGTAGAGAGCTAAAATTTGCTTTAAAAGATTTCGGCTAGAGAATGGATGAGGCTTGCCGTCTTTTGTGTAGCAGTCATGGATAATTTGCCCAGTATTTTCGTTTGCCCAAGGCACTAGGCGTTTCGTGCTGGGATCAGGCTCAAGAATCATGTCACCATCTATTGTATCCAGTAAATCCCAAAAATCCTCTGAGTACTCTCCCGTGACTGTCTGCGCGAGAATCCCCTCAGGTAATCTGCTATCGGCCTTGAGAAATTTTTTCGCTGGAATAAACTTCCCTCTAGCATTCCCCGTCATATCTGGTACGAGGCACTCTACTTCAGTAATCTCGTTTTCTTTCAGCCAGCTTGCGATATCTTTTTGATGCGCCATGTTACCTCTAAAGTTGAATAATTATTCAAATAAAGTTGAATTATTATTCAATTTAGTGATAATGTCAATTCATCAATAGCTTAGATATGAGAATATGACGTCATACTATGAGGCCACTAAAAATCCTCGCGCTCCTTGCAAAATGCTCGAAGGCAGCGAAACTGCGGATGTTTGTATCATTGGAGCGGGTTACACTGGACTATCCTCTGCTCTTCATTTAGCAGAGCGTGGTTACAAAGTTATCGTCCTTGAAGCGGAAACTGTCGCCTTTGGAGCTTCGGGAAGAAATGGAGGCCATGTTGGCATAGGTCAAAGATCTGATCAGGTTGAATTAGAGGAACAATTTGGCCACGAAATCGCTACTCTTCTCTGGGATATGGGCCTGGAAGCTGTTGACACAGTAAAGAGTCTTATTACCACTCATAACATTGATTGTGATTTAAAGCATGGCGATATGCATTTTGCTCACAAACGGAAGTTATGTGGAGATATGAAAAAAGAAATCGAGTTTTTGGCTGACAGATATAACTTCTATGATTTTGAGTATATTCCCCAGGAACGGTTGCACGAGGCGGTTGGTAGCAATGGATTCTTCGGTGCTATTTGGGATAAGGCTTCGTGTCACCTACATCCACTTAACTATGCATTGGGCCTAGCAGACGCGGCGATTAATGCTGGGGCGATAATATACGAGCATTCGCGTGTGAGCTCCTACTCAGGTTCTCCTGTTGTAGTTAGCACTGCTAGTGGTCAGGTAACCGCGTCTGAATTAATACTGGCTTGTAATGGATATATTGAAAAGCTCGAACCAAAGATTAATGGATATATTATGCCCATTAATAACTTCGTTCTTGCTACAGAACCCTTGAGCGAGGATATGGCCCACTGCATTATCCCGAAGGACACCTCCATGGCCGATAGTCGCTTTGTGATTAATTATTGGAAGCTTTCTGGTGATAATCGTTTAATATTCGGAGGTGGTGAGAATTACCGCCAAAAGTTTCCTACTGACATAAAAGGTTTTGTTGGGAAATATATGCGTCAAATCTATCCTCAGCTTACTGACACAAAAATTGACTATGGTTGGGGCGGTACTCTTGCTATTACCATGAATAGATTGCCTCATTTTGGTCGTATTCAAGAAAACATTTGGTACTTACACGGCTATTCAGGGCATGGTGTGCCCACCGCAACGTTTGCTGGGAAACTTATTGCGGAGGCCATTAGTGGGAAACTAGAGCGTTTTGACATTATGTCCAACCTCTCAACCCGCCGTTTTCCTGGGGGAACATTATTGCGCTGGCCAGGAATGGTGTCGGCTATGCTTTACTACTCACTTCGAGATAGATTCTAGGAGGATTTACTATGGCTGTCATTCGTAAACTTACCCCTAGGTCGACACCAGTGCAGAAACGTGCCCAGGAGCGTAGAGAGCAGATTTTAACTATCACTGCCAAATTACTAGAAGAAGTAGGTCAAGATGACCTAACTACCATCTTAGTGGCTAAGAAGGTCGGTATGTCTGTGGGTACCTTGTATCATTACTTTCCTAACAAATATGCAATTCTCTTTGCATTAGCGGAGCGTTGGTTAGGTGAAATGGATATAGGCCTCCGAGAGTTGGAAGATTATCCAATAGAGTCTCTTAGCTTAAAGAAGTTTGTTGAGATGAGTACCGATCGAATGTTGCTGACCTATCAAAATCAAGAGGGTTTGTTGCCTTTGGTTCAGGCAATGTTTGGTGTTCCGGAACTTAAGGAGCTCGATTCACGCCACGACGACAGTATCATCGCTGCGATGGCGCGCATGTTTAAACGCCTTGAAGTATCTAATGATCCCTCTGAATTAGAGCGATTGGGACGAGAGTGGCTGGAGGTTAGCCATGCCCTACTCTTGGTAATTGTTCACCAGGATAGCCCAGTTGCTGCTCGCGGTTTATCTGACCTTAAGTTTTTAAGCCTATGCCTTCTTGAGCGGGCAAAAAGTCAATTCTAACGAGAGGGTTCACGCATAGTGACAAACTCCTCTGCTGCAGAGGGATGTATTCCAACTGTGGCATCAAAATCAGCCTTAGTTGCCCCTGCCTTAATAGCAATGGCCATTCCCTGAATAATTTCTGCGGCATGCTCTCCAACCATATGGCAACCAACAACCCTATCACTGGCCTTATCAACAACTAATTTCATGGTGATTCGATCATTCCCACCACCCAAGGTCTGCAGCATCGGCTTAAATTCTGAGGTGTAAATTGCAATATCAGTATAGGTTTTCATCGCTGCCTCCTCACTTAAACCAACGGTGCCTAACTCTGGCTGGCAAAAAACTGCCGTTGGTATGTTGTTATAATCGATCTGAGCTTCCCCGAGGCCATACAAATGGTCCACGAGCACCATAGCTTCTTGGATGGCAACTGGCGTTAATTGCACCCGATCAATAACATCGCCTAAGGCATATATTGAGGGCTCTGCTGTGCAGAAATTTCCATCGACAGGTACAGATCCATCTTTACGTAACTCAATCTTAGTATTTTCTAGACCAAGCCCTGAGGTATTAGCTGTGCGTCCTGTCGCATAAAGTACTAAATCACTTTTTACCGTATTACCGTGGTTCGTGCGGACGTTAAATACATCAGCATCGTTCTCTATACTCGTGATTTGAGTATTTAAAAGCAGTTTTACCCCCTTTTCTTGCATACCAGCAGCAATTTTTTGGCTCATTTCCCTATCAAAAGACTTGAGTAGCTTGTCGCCACGGTATACGAGATGAGTATCAACACCCAAGCCGTTTAAAATACCTGCAAATTCAACAGCGATGTAGCCGCCGCCAACAACTACGGCAGTTGCAGGTAACTCATCAAGAAAGAACATTTCATTTGAACTGATCGCATACTTACTCCCAGGGAACTCAGGAATAAACGGCCAACCACCGGTGGCAATTAGAATTATCTTTGCGCTGTAACTAGTCCCATTTACAACGACTGAATTAGGGTCCTGTACCGTTGCTCGTCCGTCAAAAAGGTCTGCGCCACTGTTATCAATAAGGGATTGATAAATATCATTGAGCCGCTCAATTTCACTCGTTTTGTTATCTCGTAGGGTTGCCCAATTAAACGTCGGATGACTCTCTTGGCTCCAGCCAAAACCTTGGCTACTATAAAACTGCTCTGGAAACTGAGAGGCATAAACAAACAACTTTTTTGGTACACACCCCACATTAACGCAGGTCCCCCCGAGATATCGCTCCTCAGCAATTGCAACCTTTTTTCCTCTTGATGCCGCCATTCGAGCAGCTCGAACTCCGCCAGATCCAGCACCTATAACGAACAAGTCGTAGTCATAGTCTTCAGTCATTTAAATTCCTTGAGATTTTGAGGATGAGAACATAAAGCTAAACCGTAATGGATTTGGCTCCATTCATTAGTGGTCGGAGGACTTTAGGGATGGAGATTGAGCCATCAGATTCTTGGTAGTTTTCCATCACAGCTAGCAGTGTTCTGCCAACAGCGAGTCCTGAACCATTAAGCGTGTGGAGAAGAGCAGGTTTGTTCTGTTCGTTTCTATAGCGAGTCTTCATTCGACGCGCCTGAAAGTCACTAAAGTTGCTACAGGAAGAAATTTCACGATACTTTTTTTGAGAAGGAAGCCAAACCTCGATGTCATAAGTTTTCGCGGCAGAAAAGCCCAAATCCCCACCACATAGAGTCACAGTGCGATAAGGTAATTCAAGTTTCTGAAGGATCATTTCAGCATGCCCCACGAGATCCTCTAGAGCATCCCAGGAGTCCTCTGGCCTCACAAACTGGACCATTTCGACTTTTTCAAATTGATGCTGTCGAATCATCCCCCTTGTGTCTTTTCCATAGGAGCCTGCCTCGCTTCTAAAGCATGGAGTGTGAGCGACTAATTTTATTGGCAAATCATCGATAATTTCTTCACGATAAATATTTGTGACAGGAACTTCAGCGGTAGGTATTAAGTAAAATTCTCTATTATCCTCTAGCTTAAATAAATCTTCTTCGAATTTAGGTAACTGTCCGGTGCCAAATAATGATTCCTTGTTTACAGCATATGGAACGTAGACCTCCTCATATCCGTGATCATTAATATGAGTGCCAATCATGAATTGAGTAAGCGCTCTATGTAAACCTGCCAAGGGACCCCTCATCAGAGAAAATCTTGAGCCAGTTATTTTTGATGCTCTATTGAAATCAAGCTGGCCTATACCAGCTCCAAGGTCAACATGATCTTTAACTGTGAAAGTGAATTCCTTGGGTGTTCCCCAGCGACGTACTTCAATATTGTCACTTTCATCAATTCCAGCAGGGACCGAGTTGTGAGGAATATTAGGAATACTATGCAGAATTTGTTCTAGTTGATCTTGAACATCTAAAAGCGCTAAGTCAGCTGCAATTGAATCTTTCTTAAGCTCTTCCCCTTTGTTTTTGAGGGGCGCAATATCTTCGCCATTTTTCTTTGCTTGACCAATTAGTTGCCCCATAGACTTTGCATAAGCATTACGCTCCTGCTGAAGCCTCTCGGCATCTGACTGAAGACTTTTACGTTGAGCTTCTAATGCCAAGAAAGCCTTAATATCCAAGTCGTAGTTTTTTATTTTAAGTTGCTGCGCAGTCGTATCTATATCAGCACGCAGAAGCTTTGGGTCTATCATGTGAGAATCCTTACATCAAGCGAGTAAGCCAAATCGCAGTGCTAATTGCAACTAGGCATAAAATTACAGTGGTGATCATATAAATCACTGACATTAGAACATGACCATTTTGCCACAGACCAAGAGCATCAAGCGAGAAGGCTGAAAATGTAGTGAACGCTCCAATGAAACCAATCATTAAAAGACTCCGCATTTCGGCTGGCAGAGCTGCTCGTTCAACTACCACTACAAATAATATCCCCATAACAAAGCTACCAGCTACATTGACAATCAGTGTCGCGTAGGGAAATTTATGGCTAGTAATATCGAAAATCCAACTGCTTAACGCATACCTTGCTACAGATCCAAGTGCTCCGCCGATTGCGACAGCTAGCCAATTCATCCCTAGGTATCCTCATGCTTTTTTATGGCGTCAGTATCCTTCAGACTGCGTAAGTATTCTAGTTTTTCTCTAATTTTTTGCTCCAGACCACGATCTGTTGGAGAATAGTAGTGCTTACCATTTAGTTCTTGTGGAAGATAGGTCTCCCCAACAGCATAACCATCCGTCTCATTATGTGCATAGCGATAGTCTTTCCCATGGCCTAATTCTTTCATTAGTTGAGTTGGCGCATTTCTAAGATGCAAAGGTACATCGAATGATGGTAAAGATCTTACATCGCTCATCGCAGCATTGAAGGCTTCATAAACTGCATTACTCTTCGCTGCGGCGGCCATATATAATACCGCCTGAGCTAAAGCCAGTTCGCCCTCAGGGCTACCCAGTCGCTCTTGCACACTCCACGCATTCAGAGAGAGTTCAAGTGCTCTTGGGTCAGCATTTCCTATATCTTCGCTAGCAATACGCACTAGTCGTCTAGCCAAATATATGGGATCACAGCCCCCATCTAGCATACGGCATAACCAATAAAGTCCACCATCAACAGAGGAGCCTCGTATTGATTTGTGTAAAGCAGATATCTGGTCATAGAAGTAATCCCCATACTTATCAAATCGTCGTGTATCGCCTGCTAAGATTTGTTCAATAATAGAGTTATCGATGGTTTTGCCACCATCTGTTTCAGCCGCTAGGTCACCTGCAATCTCTAGAAGATTTAATGCTCGCCTGGCGTCGCCATCTGCTGCGCTGATAAGAATTGCTAAAGACGTCTCGGTAAACTGCAAATTTTTTTCACTTAGTCCGCGAACAGGAATTTTGAGCGCCCGACTGATTACGGTTTCAATATCGGAATCTGACAAACTTTTGAGCGTATAAACGCGACACCGAGAAAGTAATGCATTATTAAGCTCAAATGAGGGATTTTCGGTAGTTGCCCCAACAAAAATAATAGTTCCATCCTCAACAAATGGAAGAAACGCATCTTGTTGAGATTTATTAAATCGATGAACTTCGTCAACAAATAAAATAGTCTTACGACCTCTCATGTCTCTTTGCTCTTGAGCACATGAAATAGACGCTCTAATCTCTTTAACTCCAGATAGAACTGCAGAAATGTTCTCAAAATGCGCATCTGTCTGACGAGAAATGATTTTAGCTAATGTCGTTTTGCCAACACCAGGAGGACCCCAGAGGATCATCGAATGGAGCACGCCGCTATCAATGACCTCTCGCAGGGGTCGATTCGGTCCTATTAGGTGCTGCTGACCATAGAAATTGTCCAGATTATCAGGACGCATGCGCGAGGCTAGAGGTTGATACAACTCTTTACTAAAAAGATCATCGGACATTATTGACGATATCAATATTGGGCGGGGGAATGAAATTGAAAGTGCTATCATTAATAACTGTATTCAGCTCAACCTTGTCAAAAAAAATAGTAGTTTTAAGATTAAATCTGTCTAGGAGATCAATACTTCTTGGCAGCTCATTGACAAAATTAATTCTTATCTCATTGAACATACGTGAGGAATCATTCGGTATTAACACAAAATCTAAATGTGAGTCAGTTGATTTTGATTCAACCTTATATCTTTTACTAATCAAGCTTAGATCACTGGTAAATAAGGCTATTGGACTCTTATTGAATGAGAGCTCAGCCGATTCGATTATCACCTGATCAAGATCCGGATCATATAGCCATAATAATTCCCCATCAGAAATTATTTGCTGCTCTAAAGGTGTTGTAATCTTCCAAGCCATTTTAGAGGGTCGAGCAATATCAAAAAATCCTTGAGAGTTTTCTAGCTCCTGGCCCTCCTCATCAACAATGATTTGAGTAAACTCACCAGTTAATGTGGATATATTACGTAATAACTTAATCAATAAATTAACATCAGAAGCTGTTAGAGCTGGCGAGCATGAAAGACTAACTATAAAAAAGACTGCAAGAAAGTGAGATTTCATTTACATATGGCCCCTTGATGCCCCGCTAATTATTAGGAGCAAGAATCTCACGACTACCATTGCTACTCATAGGGCTTACGACTCCACTTTCCTCCATTTGCTCTATCAAACGAGCTGCTCTATTGTAACCGACTCTCAGCTTTCGCTGCACAGATGATATAGATGCCTTTCGGCTTTCTAATACAAAGGCCACAGCCTCATCATATAAAGGGTCGGACTCACTATTTTCTGGACCTTCCTCTGAGGCGGAGTCAAAACCAGGTACCGGGATAGAAGATACACTAGCTTCATCAGTTACCTCAGTCAGATAGTTAGGCTGGCCTCGTCTTTTCCAATCAGCGACCACTTTATGAACTTCATGATCATCAACAAACGCGCCATGGATTCGCTCTGGTACACTGGTTCCTGGAGGCAGATAGAGCATATCTCCATGTCCGAGCAGCTGTTCGGCACCACCTTGATCAAGAATGGTTCGAGAATCGATTTTAGAGGAAACTTGGAAAGCTATCCGAGTTGGCACATTAGCTTTTATCAGCCCAGTTATTACATCTACGGAGGGGCGCTGAGTGGCCAGAATAAGATGTATTCCAGCTGCCCGAGCTTTCTGCGCAATTCTAGCTATAAGCTGCTCTACTTTCTTACCAACTATCATCATCATGTCGGCAAATTCGTCAATTACCACAACAATGTATGGCAAAGAGCCTAGCATTGGTGCTTCAGGAGGCTCTTCTTCGGAATTCCAACCCATAGCTGATGGATCAAATGTCCAAAGTGGATCTATAAGAGGATTGCCGGCCTTTTCTGCATCCTCTATCTTACGATTGTATCCAGCTATATTCCTCACACCCAAGGCTGCCATTAATTTATATCGACGTTCCATTTCACCAACGCACCAGCGCAGTCCGCTGGCAGCGTCCTTCATATCAGTAATGACCGGCGTTAAGAGATGCGGAATATCATCATAGATGGATAGCTCTAGCATTTTCGGGTCTATTAGAATTAGCTTTACCTCATCTGGTGATGCTTTAAATAGTAGGCTAAGTAACATAGCGTTAATACCTACTGATTTACCCGAGCCAGTCGTGCCAGCTACCAATAGATGGGGCATGCGCGCAAGGTCGGCAACGGTGGGCACTCCAGAAATATCATTACCTAAAGCTAACGTCAACGGCGACGGTGAACGGTCATATGCCTCTGATGATAGAACTTCACTAAGTCTAACCATCTCTCTCTTCTCATTTGGGATCTCAATCCCTACAACTGATTTCCCTGGAATAACTTCGACGACACGAACGCTGATGACTGCCATTGAACGAGCTAGATCTTTTGCCAAACCAGTTATCCTACTAACTTTAACCCCTGGCGCAGGCTGAATTTCAAACCTTGTAACTACGGGTCCCGGCAGCACTTCGGTGACTTCGGCACTTATGCCAAAATCTTGTAATTTTAGCTCTAGAAGCCGCGAGAGATGCTCTAGTGAGTCGGCAGAGTAGCCAGTTGCAGTACTCTTATCTGCTGGGTCTAATAAATTGATAGGCGGGAGCGAGCCCACCAACTCTGTATCCTCAAATAGTTTTTGTTGCTTCTCTCTCAATACTCTAGGACTTTGAGGTTTCTTGTCAATTGACGGCTGAATCGTTGGTGGCACCTTCGACTCTTTTCTTTTTGCGGCGCTTTCAACTTTCACTATTCTTTGCGCTAAAGCATTTTTTGCTGTTTTTGCTTCATTTCTGCGTAAGTTATAACGATTTAATCTTCGCTTTAAGGAAGCTAAACCTATAATTGTGAGAAAACCAAGTTTATCGATTACGCCAATCCAAGAGATTTCAGCAAAGAAGGTAAGCCCGAAGAGGAATGTTGCCAATAGTAATAATGTACTGCCTGTGTAACTAAATACTGAAATAATTGCCTGACCAACATGATGTCCCAAGATTCCACCCATACCCTGGGGATACAGGTGAGAGATATCTTCATATTGGATGTAAGCTAGAGAGGTAGCACTGATCATGACTAGAATGAAACCGACGATTCTCAGGGCAAAGGTCCAAGAATCGAATTCATTAGCCTCATGCAGGATATAAGTTCTGAGAACCTGCAGTGCTCTGAATGCCAACAGAGCTGGGAGTAGATATGCCATTACACCAAATAGCTGAAACGCTATATCTGATACCCATGCTCCAGCTGGCCCAATAAGATTATCAGCCTCGCCCCTACTCCCTGTGTAGGACCAGCCGGGATCCTCAGAGGAAAAACTTACTAAAGATAGAAACAAGATCGCTGAAAGCGCAAGCCAGCCTATTAGTGAACCTTCGGCAAGCAAGAGTTTGCCTCTAGAAGCATTACTGTCATAACTCTCTTTTTTCTTTTTGCTAGTGTTAGTCTTAGTTCTAGTCAACGGACGTGATTCCCTGAGAAGGATTACTAGGTTAATTGTAGCTGATTATCTCAGAAACAAAAGATTTGTTGGATTGAAAATAAATTTTGATAAAGAATATTCAAAATGGCAATTGGCGTAGCCTCTGTGATTTATTATGATATCTCCCTGCAACGTGCCTGTTGCTAAAACAATGTATCCGCTGACTTATAAAGAGACTTTTTATGCCTGATGTTACTCATTATCCCCTAATAATTCTAGGTTCTGGACCTGCTGGTTGGACCGCCGCAGTCTATGCTGCGCGTGCTAATCTAGCCCCAGTAGTGATTACTGGAATGCAGCAAGGGGGCCAGTTGACCACTACCACAGATGTAGATAATTGGCCTGGTGATGATCAAGGTGTCCAAGGACCAGACTTAATGATGAGAATGCAGAATCATGCGGAAAGGTTTGATACTAAAACAATTTTTGATCATATAGAATTTGTAGATTTTACTGTTAGGCCGTTTAAACTTCACGGATCTAATCAATATAGCTGTGACTCTTTGATTATTGCCACCGGTGCCTCAGCTCAGTATTTAGGCTTGCCCTCAGAGGAGGCATTTATGGGCCGTGGTGTGTCTGCTTGTGCTACTTGTGATGGATTTTTCTATCGAAATCAAAAGGTAGCGGTTGTTGGAGGTGGAAATACTGCGGTTGAAGAGGCGTTATATCTGTCCAATATATGCTCTGAAGTAGTCCTTGTCCATCGAAGAGACAAGCTTCGCGCCGAAAAAATGTTGCAAGATAAGTTATTTGAAAAAGAAAAGAATGGGAATATAACCATTGAATGGAATCAGAATTTAAATGAGGTACTTGGTGATGATTCTGGAGTCACAGGAATGAGGCTCTCATGCTCAGATAGTGGAAATTTCAAAGATATACAGTTATCCGGAGTTTTCATTGCGATTGGACACAAGCCGAATACTGATATATTTGAAAATAAACTCTCAATGAAAGATGGATATATAACAATTGCTGGAGGCTTAAGCGGAAATGCTACAGAAACAAGCGTTAGAGGTGTTTTTGCTGCAGGTGATGTCGCTGATCATGTTTATCGGCAGGCGGTTACTTCAGCAGGGAGTGGTTGTATGGCCGCACTTGATGCTGAACGTTATCTTGATGAATAAACAACTTTTTAGGGTTGTTTTGCCATTGAATCAATGAGACTTACCTTACTCGAAGAAATTAATCCAGTGTTTCCATCTGTTACAGAAGCGCTTGGTCAACCCGACGGCTTATTAGCGGTTGGCGGGAACCTATATCCGGAGACTCTTTCCAAGGCATATGAACGAGCAATTTTTCCTTGGTACACTGATGATGAGCCAATTCTTTGGTGGAGTCCATCAAATCGGTGTGTACTGATGCCTGAGAATTTCTACATATCAAGAAGTCTCCGTCGTGTTCTACGGCAGAAATATTATTCGGTAACCTCGGACACGTGCTTTAGGGATGTTGTAGTAGCTTGTTCTAAACCTAGAGATAGTTGTGGGACCTGGATTAACTCAGCAATGATTGATGCATACTCGGATCTTCATAATCAAGGTCAAGCTCATTCGATAGAGGTCTGGGACAAAAAGAAACTTGTTGGCGGCATATATGGGGTACTCGTTGGAGGAGTATTTAGTGGTGAATCGATGTTTAGCGTTGTAAACAATGGATCTAAGATTGCAATGGCACATCTCTGCCAGTATATGAGTCGCGCTGGTATGTTTTGCTTGGATTGTCAAATAGAAAACGCTCATCTCATGACTCTTGGCACAGAATTGATTCCTCGATCAACGTTCGTTGAACATTTGTCAAAAAGTCTCGACGTTGAATTCTTATGGGATTTTAATAATTATTCAAATTGGATCTGGTAATCAATTACCTTATTGGGAATAAATGTGCTCTGTAGTGCCCCACAATATTGTTTTTATAAAAAAATCTAGCGCTCAAGCAATTGCCTTTGCTATGGAACGAGAATTAAGGCAAACTGCCTGCTTTTTAAAGGGGCGCGCGCTAAAATTATGGCTAAAGAAGAGCATATAGAGTTTGATGGAGAGGTGATCGATACTCTTCCCAATACCACGTTCAAGGTGAGGCTGGAGAATGACCATGTCATTATCGCCCACATTTCGGGAAAAATGAGAAAGCACTACATTCGGATTTTGACGGGAGATAAAGTTAAGGTTGAAATGACTCCGTATGACCTTACTAAAGGTCGCATAACATTCCGCGAGAGATAGACTTTCTTCAAAAGAGTAACGCTTTTAAAGCAATCAGCTAAGCCAACTCTTTCTCATTTACCTCTGTAGACACAACAAGCTCACCGTCTTCAACTGAGACGAATGCAGTACCGCCCTTCTGTGCGAGAGAACCAAATAGAACCTCTTCTGCCAATGGCTTCTTTATCTTTTCCTGTATTAATCTGTCCATTGGCCGTGCACCCATCTTAGAATCGTAACCGTTCTCCGCTAGCCAAAGTCGAGCATCATCATCGATTTCAATGAATACCTTCTTATCATCTAGCTGAGACTGCAGTTGCACCAAAAACTTATCAACCACAGTTTTAATAACATCAATGCTAAGCTCACCAAATTGAACGATACTGTCTAGTCGATTTCGGAATTCTGGGGTAAACATCTTTTTGATGGCTTCCATTCCATCGGTAGTGTGATCTTGAATTGAAAAGCCTATAGACGCCCTGCTCATAAGTTCCGCGCCTGCATTAGTCGTCATTATCAAAATGACATTCCTAAAGTCAGCCTTCCGTCCATTATTGTCCGTCAAAGTTCCATGATCCATAACCTGCAGCAGCAGGTTAAAGACATCTGGATGAGCTTTTTCCACTTCATCCAAGAGGATTACTGAGTGAGGTTGCTTGGTAACTGCCTCCGTAAGCAGACCTCCCTGATCGTAACCGACATAGCCAGGAGGTGCTCCTATTAGCCTGGAGACGGTATGACGCTCCATATACTCCGACATATCAAACCGAATAAGCTCGATTCCCAGAACATTTGCTAGCTGCTTACATACCTCTGTCTTACCCACCCCAGTGGGGCCAGCAAAAAGAAAACTACCAATCGGTTTGCTACCTTCTCTAAGCCCTGCCCGTGCAAGCTTAATGGAAGTAGAAAGCGAATCTATAGCTTCGTCCTGCCCAAAAACGACCATTTTTAAATTTGAGGACAGGTCTGCAAGTTGCGCTTTGTCTGATACCGAAACACTTTTAGCAGGTATACGAGCGATTTTTGAGATTACCAGCTCTATATCGCTAAGGCCGACGCTTTTTTTGCGCTTGTATTCGGGCTGCAGTCTTTGGAATGCACCCGCTTCATCAATAACATCAATGGCTTTGTCTGGAAGAAATCTATCATTAATATGCCTATTTGATAGTTCAGCAGCAGCTTTGAGAGCGGGATTTGTAAACTTGAGATCATGATGATCCTCAAAGCGAGACTTTAGCCCCTTGAGTATTTCAAAGGTCTCATCAATGCTGGGTTCTGGAACATCAATTTTTTGGAATCTCCTAGCAAGTGCGTGATCCTTTTCGAAGATACCGCGATACTCTTGATAGGTAGTTGATCCAATACACCGTAACTTCCCGGACGACAACAGTGGCTTCAATAGATTTGATGCATCCATTACACCGCCTGATGCTGCTCCAGCGCCTATGATCGTATGAATTTCATCGATGAATAAGATAGATTTATCAACCTTTACCAGCTCATTTATGAGATTTTTTAGTCGCTTTTCAAAGTCCCCTCTATACTTAGTGCCCGCCAAGAGAGCTCCCATGTCGAGGGAATAGACTGTGCTACCTAGCATGGGTTCGGGAACATCCCCTTCAATAATGAGCTTGGCTAGCCCTTCAGCAATAGCAGTCTTTCCTACACCTGTCTCTCCAGTGAGCAATGGATTATTCTTTCGCCGACGGATCAGAATCTGACTAACTCTTTCGATTTCTGAATCTCGTCCAATGAGCGGATCAATCAGCCCAGCTTCCGCTTGCTCATTGAGGTTTGTAGTGAACTGAGACAATAAACTTTTTTCCTTTGCTGTTTCTTCACCCTCACCCTCGAGCGACTCCTCAGAGCCTTCAGAACCATCGGGTTGGTCTACGTACTTAGATATACCATGAGAGATGAAGTTAACCACATCGATTCTAGCGACATCTTGCAGACGCATGAAGTACACGGCCTGACTCTCCTGTTCACTAAAGATGGCTACAATCACGTTTGCACCAACTACTTCACTATGATTAGCTGAATTAACTTGGAATACTGCTCGTTGAAGAACTCTCTGGAATCCATGTGTTGGCTGAGTGTCTTGCTCTAATTGAGCGTCCGGAATTGTGGGCATAGTCGAATCGATGAATTCAGTTAAATCATCACGCAAGGCAACCAGATCTGCACCGCAAGCCTTGAGGACACTTGCGGCCGACGCGTCATCAAGCAGCGCCAGCAAAAGGTGTTCGACTGTCATATATTCATGCCGCTTTTCTCTCGCGGTTTTGAATGCCAAATTGAGGGTTACCTCAAGTTCTCTGCTTAACATGCTTATTGATCCTCACTGTCATCATTGGCTGGTTCGGCCTGGCATAATAATGGATGTTGATGATCTTGCGCGTACTGATTAACAAGATCCACCTTTGTCTCGGCTATATCCTGCGTGTACACACCACAGACACCTTTTCCTTCTGTATGAATTTTTAACATTATTTGTGTTGCATTTTCTCTAGATTTATAAAAAAACTGCTCAATCAGTTCGACGACAAATTCCATAGGAGTGTAGTTATCATTGAGTAAAACCACTTGGTAAAGCCGGGGACGCTGGAGTTTTGGAGGCGCTTCTTGAAGAAGTGTTCCAATATCACCCTGTGAGTCATTATCATTTTCGTTATTCATAAAGCACTTAACGCTAGCCCTTAAGTTTCACCATGATACATCGCTCCAAAAGGATCTAGAAGTCTTCTATACATAGCCGCGAAGTTTAATAGCCCATTTAAGGATTAATACGCACATGAAAATAAAATGTATCTTTGATCACGGCTTATTTAAAAGGAATAAGTTAATGCAGCGCCTAGTCTTACATCATTTGTAAAGTATTGAAGTTCGGAAGTTTCGCTCGCATGAATTGTCAAGATTTGCAATCCGGCAGTCCAATTATCGTTTATTTTATATGCTGCATTGCCCGCAAAAAGCGCGGCATCTCCTTTTAAATTACCTTGTAATGTTGCTGAGAGCTCCAAGTCATCGTTTTTCAAGCGATTTGCATAACGGAAAAGCCATGATCCATAAATACCTTGATTTGGCAAAATTTGGTCTTCTGAAAGTCCTAATCTCTCGTTTTTCATTTTTTTTAATTGAATCCCAAGACTGACAGTCTGGTAATTAGTAATTCCATATTCAAATCCTAAAGACATACCCACTTGGTCTTTCTTTAAATCAGTTGGAGTGTTAAAACTTCCGACCCCAACGAATGATGATCCATCAATCAGCACTCCACTTTTTAGAGCAACATCAAGAGTTAGGAGCAATTTACCAATAGCTCTGTTGGCGCTAAACCCTACTAAAATATAATCATTTTTTATCGGGTTAGCCTTATCAGAAAAAGGTGTGGATCCTTCGTAGCGTAATTGATTTTCATACAGATATGCAGCCATGATCGAAACATCACTAGCGCCATATGATTTTCTCCACTGCGAGCCTACCTCAAAAATTGGATCATTACCCCTGTCTACGGTGTTAATTTCGTAGCCTAAGTCAAAATCAAATGGCCCTCCCCTTACTGGTCTAGGATTAAATTCAGGGTATAAATTTATGAAAGTTGACCAACTTGCTGCTTCGTCGAACACATCCCAAAGCAGCATCCACTGATTTAGTCGCGTATCCTCGACGTCTATTATTGTGAAATCACGAAATTCATTATGATTGATTACATCAAGCACGGAGTTTCCAATCGTCTCTCCCCAGACAACTGTCTGACGACCCAGCTTAAAACTTTGTCCCTGCGTACTTTTTTGAACAAACAACTCATTAACTCGATACTCATGCTCAACATGATTATTGTTAGCTTCATACTCGTAATCTTCCTTCCAGTAGATTCTGCCTTGCCAGGTGCCTTGAACAAGCCAGCCAGGAGCGATAGCGTTTTGATACCTTATATTGATACCTGTCCGATGATTTTCGACAGAGGCACTTTTCGGGATTTTTAAATCAGGGATAGGTTCTACCTGATGGCTGTTGATCTGGCCAAAAACTTGGTGGCTAACTCGAATGACAAAATTATCTCGCCATGATGATAATTCCTCATCAAACTCATCGACGTCGAAATCCAAAAAATCTTCATCAAAAGTCAGATCAGAGGACATTTGATTAAAGGATTCGGTTTGCTCGGAATTTGATGGACAAGCCCACATTATCAGAGCTGAAAAGAGTAGCTGACTCAGCCGGCTCGACATTTTAATCTAACTGAGTCCTTAGTTGAGAAAGTTTTTCCTCGCGATAAGCCGTATCTGTCAGTGTTCTCTGCGTCAAGAATTCCTCATCGATCTTCAAGTCTGTATATATCTCAACTAACGCCATATTTGATAGTCTGTTTGAGACTAAATTCATCATAGTAATCGATCTAGACACCCAATTATTATTTATGAGCTCTACTCTCGAGGCGATAGATCGTTTCACTTCTTTACCATATCTATCATACATTTCAGATCGGAGCGCCACATATCTTTCTTTATCGACAAAGTGTAGCGTTCGAGAGTATCGGCTCTTTTTAACTCTATTTCCAATAGGAATAGCCTCAATTTTCCACGTATCCCTACCACTAATAACGGCCTCGCCAAGAAGATTTACAGAATATTCGGATAGCTTCCCAGTATCAGTATCCTCTGTCGTAAACTCTGATCCAAATAGAGAGGCCGGTTCTGTGTCTTCATCAGAATTACCGCCCGCTATTCGTTTGACTCGACCAAGTGCAGATAAGTACAGCCAAGTTTGATTATCCTTCCCCGCTTTATCATAAGAATAAGTCAGCATGCCAACTCCTTTCTCTGATGCAGGCTTAATGGTAACACTTACGTTTTTCGTATCTTTGTTGTCGACGCCATAATTTATCGACACTGATTCAAGTACCTTAACACGTGGCTTTTCAGCACATCCAATTCGTTTGTTCTTGATACCAAATCGGCAGCTCGACAGTTTAAGGCGAGTAAATGATGCGTCATTAGTAGCTCTCTGAGTATCCTCCATTTTTTGCATGATTTGTAAGCCCGATATATTTTCAGCGGCAAGTTCGGGGCTTAGGCTGAGTGAAAAGATTAAAAAGGAAGTAAAAATCGATCGAATTAGCATCAGGTTATAAGCCCCTTAAAGTTTACTTCGCTATTTACGTTTTCAACACCAAAGGTGGGTTTAAAAATTATAATCATTGCTGGAATTAAAAATAAATCGCAGAGCAGTGCAAAGAAGATGGAGATTGATCCAAAAAAACCTACCTTGGCCATTCCCAAGTAGTCGGAAAAACTTAGAACAGCAAAGCCAAGGCCAATAACCATTGTTGTAAACATCACTGCCTGCCCTACCTCTCGGATAGCGCTCTCCAGCGCGATTGCAACACTCTTAGACTTAGTGAGTTCGACCCTATAATGAGTCATGAAATGAATAGTATCATCCACTGCGATGCCAAGTATTACAGGGGCAATCAGTAAGGTATCTGTGTCCAGCGGGATACCAAATAATCCCATTAAACCGAATGCCAAAAACGCGGGTATGGCGTTTGGAATCATCCCCATTAACCCACCGCGAAGAGATCCTAGAGTTATAATCATAATGATACTAATCAACAGGAGAGCCAATGCGAAGCCATTGAATTGTGATGTTGCAATTTCATCTGAAACAACCATCAGCGTGGCCATAGTACCTGTTAAAACGATCTCTAAGTCAGGGAAATCAGTTTTTAGATATGCAAAGCGCTGATCAATGTCCTCTGCGACCTCTGTAAACATTTTCTGATATCCATAGGAACCCATACTCCGAGAATTCACAGTAATATGAGATCGGCTATAGTCATCGGAGACTAAACTACGTCGATCTTCAGGATTGGCACTATTGAACATAAATAGCAACTGACTTATGGCCTGATCTGAGTCTGGGATTCGGTAATAATTGGGATCATCACTATTCATGATCTGATTCATGTTTTTAACGATGTTAGATAATGATTGAGTCCGCCCAATAGTTTCTGAATAGCGATCTTGCAGAGCGAACTGGAGTTCATCGACTGACTGTAGCAAATCTGCATCAAGCATGCCTTCAGAGACCTTCGTGTCTATCATTATCTCCATGTTTTGCGAGCCCGCCATGTTGTTATCTACAATATTTAAAGCGATAGCTAGGGGATGATCATCTCTGAAAAGACCGGCAACATTCGTATCAATCTGAATTTTTGTTGATCCATAACAGCACAAAATGAAAATTGCACCAAAAACTAACATAATAAAATATGGCTGACGATCCACTATCCCAGGAACTTTGCTCAGAATTTGTTGTTGATAATTAACAATCCAATAGGTCAGTAGAATGACTAAATTAATAAACGCGCCGACCAGCAATCCTAGACTCGCAAAGATAGAGATTGCCACAACTGTTGCTATAGACCTCTTTATATTTTTGCTTTTAGCATGCCAGGATCTTCCTAAACGATCAGCCATACTACTCTTGTCGTCAGTGCCTGTCGGATGCCAAATATTTAGTAGAATAGGCAGCAGGACAACTGTGAAGAAAAAAGCCAACACAACACCAAATGCGCACATGTAAGCGAATACTCTTATAGGCTCCAGGTTCGAGGTGGCGAG
>ERZ802830.573-NODE-573-length-36963-cov-7.93942_pt1 | contig 36963 bp, 40 predicted proteins | sample MGYA00345654_ERZ802830 | MGnify/ENA primary metagenome ERZ802830 (study PRJEB30503, sample SAMEA104212375) | marine metagenome | biome: Westerlies Biome; feature: [SRF] surface water layer (ENVO:00010504) within the epipelagic zone...; material: water... | reverse complement strand
ATACCCAAGGCTCTCAAAATTAAAGCTCCAGTACCATAATCTCGTTGATCATTTTCAAAGCCTAGTTTTAGATTGGCATCTACAGTGTCATCGCCACTATCTTGAAGTGAATATGCTTTAATTTTATTACCTAATCCAATCCCTCTTCCTTCATGGCCCCTCATGTATAAAAGAACACCTTTACCATTATTAGAAATAGTATTTAATGCGTTAGACAACTGTGAACCACAATCGCATTTTGAAGAAAACAAAGTATCACCAGTTAAGCATTCTGAATGGACACGTACCATGGTATCTTCACCATCCAAGTAATTACCAAGTGTTAAAGCTATGTGTTCTGTATTGTCACTTGTATCTTTATATACATGACCTGTAAATTCACCATAATCAGTTGGAATTTTAGATTTAGAAACAAATTCAACTGGATTTGAGCTATCTAAGCGATATTGTATTAAATCTTTTATTGTTCCGATCTTTAAGTTATGTTTTTGGGAGAATTCAATTAAATCAGGCATTCTTGCCATAGTTCCGTCATCGTTAATGATTTCACATATTACTGCAACTTCTTTAAGACCAGCGATATTACATAAATCAATTGATGCCTCAGTGTGTCCTGCTCGTCTAAGTACTCCACCATCCATTGCTTGAAGAGGAAATATATGTCCTGGTACATTAAAATCTTCCCTTGTTGAGTTTTCATCAAGTAGCCCTTTTATTGTTTTATGCCTATCATCTGCTGAGATACCTGTAGTTACGCCGTTTCCTTTTAAATCTACTGAAGCAGTGTACGCAGTTTGCATTTCATTATTAACACCTTGCATAAGTGGTAATTTTAATTTTTTTGCGATGTCTGACGAAATTGGTGCACACACTAATCCTTTACCATACGTAATCATGAAATTAATATGTTCAGAAGTTAAGTGCTCTGCTGAAATAATTAAGTCACCTTCGTTTTCCCTATCTTCATCATCGACAAGAATTATCATTTCACCATTTTTAAATGAGTTAATAATATTTTTTATATCAGTTATCATAATTTAGCTTCTCTAGATATTTTATAATTATGTCGTACTCAACGTTAACTGAGCTTTCATCTTTTAGGTATTTAAAATTTGTACGATTGTATGTCTCGTTTATTACCGCTACTTCAAAATTATCTGATGATGGAGAAACAACTGTTAAAGATACTCCATTTAATGTAATTGATCCTTTATCTACTATATATTTTGATACAGCATCCTTAAATTTAAAAGTCCACATTCCATTTTCTAACTCTGCAATATTGGTAATTTTGATTGTTGAATCAACATGACCCTGTACAATATGACCGCTTAAAAAACTATTTAAAGTTGAGGGAAGTTCTAAATTTACGTACCCACAATGGTTTTTATTTAAAGCAGTTCTACTAAATGTTTCTTCTGATACTTGAAATACTAGATTGTTATTCTCATAATCTGAGAGAGTTAGACAGCAACCATCAATAGCAATACTTGTACCAAGGTCTAAATTTGAAAATTGTGGATTATCAAATTTAACAACCAACTTATCATTATTTAATTCAACAATTGTGCCTATATCAATAATTATTCCAGTAAACATTAAATATAAGTATATGTTGTTAATTGGTTATCTTTAAGAGGAAATTTATTAATTACTTTATATTCAGTGTTTAATTTATTTAATATTGGATCAGTTAACTGGTTACCGTCAGTTATTTTTTTACTGCTTTTAAACCAGTAAAAACTGTCATATTTCAAATTGTTTAGAATAAATTTGTGTAAGTAGTTACCACCTTCAACTAACAGTGAGTTTATCTTTAATTCTGAATATATATTGTTAAGATTAAATTCTCCATTTAGTAGTGGGTAAATATTAGATGCTGAGTGATTAAAGGATGTTAAGAATATAAAATCATGATATATGTCGATATATTTTTCTATATTCACATCAGATCCCCAGAAAACTATTTTCATTGGAGTAACATTTGAAACGTCTGAATTGCGTATATTTAATTTAGGTGAATCAGTGATAAGAGTATTTTTACCTATGGCTATACCATCTACAGTAGCTCGCAAATAGTGAGTTACTGACAAAGAGATTTCGTTTGTAATGTATTTATTTATTGAATTATTTTCATATATAAAATTATTATCAGATGTTGCAATTTTTCCAATGATTGTTGGCTTAATAATTGATAATTTTTGATTTTTATAATGTGGATTAATAAATAGGTTTGCATTTTTTTCAAATGATATATTTACATTATTTTTCTTTAATAATTCAATACTTTTTCCATTTGTCCTAATATCTATATCAATATCTCCTATAACTATATTTTTAATTGGAGTTTTTAGAAGTTCCGCACAACATGATGGCGAACTATCAGTATGAAAACATGGTTCAAGCGTTACGTACAGTGTGTCTTCTTCAGTTATAACTGAATTATTTATAATTTCAATTTCTGCATGGTTTGTGCCAGGTCCATGATGGACACCAGTGCTTTTAATATTTCCAAATTTATCTACAAGTACTGCTCCTACTTTAGGGTTTGGGAAAGTCTGAGTATTTAAAGCTGCAATTATTGCTTCTTGCATATAGATTGTGTAATTAATATATGTAAGAGATTTATCCAAAAATTGCTCCTCCTTGAACAGCAATATCAACTCCTAGATCTTCATAGTCAGTTAAGTCAGCATCTTTTATTCCCCCATCAAGAATTAAAATACCTTCATAATCTGGAAATATTGTAATAAATTCTTTAGCTTTATCTAATAATGAGATGACTTTAGATTGATTGGAGAATCCAGGATTAACTCCTAGTAATAAAACTCCAGCTGCTTGGGGTAAATATTCTTTAAGATTTAAATTGGATGTAGAAGGCAAGGAAGCAATGCCCATAAATTTATGCTTTTCACTTAACTTATTAAAATTTTCAACAGAAATTGATTCACTATGAACGGTAACAAAATCTGCACCATTCTCGAAAGCTATATCAGCATACTTTACATTATCTTCAATCATTAGATGAACATCAATGTAGTAGTCGGTTGCTTGCTTGAGCTGTTGAATAATCTTATATGACATGCTTATATTATCAGCAAAATGTCCATCAGTTATATCTACATGTAGTTGATGAAATTTATCATTGTAATTATTTATATCTTCAAGAAGATTAAGTTGATTTGCAGCTTGTACACTTGCAGATATTTTCATTTAATACCTCTTATATAATCAGGAAATAGCATTTTGTTTTTTCCTTCAGGAGTTACGTATTCTGGATAAAGTACACCTTCTTTAAACATTATACCTTCAGAATCTTCAACATTTGAATAAGAATGTATCTTTAAAATTTTATCTCTATAGATTGTATACGCTGGTCCTAATACGTTAAATGCTCTAATCTTGAGTTTGGATTTATTTAAGTTATCGTTGACAATACAAAGATCAGATTTTGAAAATTTACTAGTTAAAGAGCCTGTACCAGTTTGTTTTGTGCCATCAGAATTAAAATCTATTAAATTATAACTTTTATTAAAAACCTGAGATAGTTTTTTGTAAAGATCAGACGCATAGTCATTACTTCCTACATGAATTTGTTCTTGATATACAATTTTTCCAGTATCTATAGATTCATTAACTTCGAATACAGTAATTCCAGTTGTAGAAAAATTATTTAAAATAGTGAACTCAACCGGTGAAGGTCCTCTAAGCTCAGGTAACAAACTTAAATGGATGTTGTATATTTTATTATTATTCTTAAGAAAATTTGGATTGAAGATTTTTGAAAAACTCGCACTTATACCAAAAACCATATCATTGTATATGTCGTTACTTTTGTAGTAAAAAAATTCAATTTCATTATTAATACAGTATTCTTCAACATCATTCAATATAAATTTCTTACCTCGACCTTTCTGAATAGGTGGAGTGGTAACAACTTTTATATTTTTATCACTATTAAATATCGTTTCTAGATAAGGTATGCTTCTTGAATCTGAACCAAAGAAATATTTATATTTTGTCACCCGGAAATCCTTTTATAGATATTTCTTTCATAGCTTCTTTTCTAATTTTTCTTTTAAGTTGTTTTAGTAATAGGTGTCCTTGTAAATGATCATATTCATGTTGTAGAACTCTTCCTAAAAGATCTTCTCCTTCGTATATTACTTCTTCACCTTTTTCATTTATACACGATACTTTTGCATATTCATGTCTTTCAATATCCCAGTAATAACCAGGAAGAGAAAGACATCCTTCCATAAAAACAATTGTTCCTTGTAGATCTTCTATTTTTGGATTTATAGCTACCTTAGGTCCATCCCCTGCATCAAAAACAAATAAATTTTTATTAATACCTATTTGAGGTGCAGCTAACCCAACACCAGGTGCTTCATACATTATGTCAATCATTCTTTTTGTAAGAGAAACAATATAATCATCAATATTTTCTACATTTTCAGATTTCATGTTTAATGCAGGATGGCCAAATGTCACAATATCATTCATTAAATAAACCTAGCTCTATTTAGATCATAATTTTTAAGATCTTTATACATATTCATAATTTCTAAATAATCATAACTTTTTTGTAAATCTATATTAATTTCATATAAATAACCATCGTCCATCTCAATTGGTCCTTTTACAAAGTTATTATTTATTTCTTTTAATGGTTTTTTACTAATAAAGGTAAATATTTTATTTAATAAACTAGGTCCATATTTTGATCTAGTCTCTTGTTCTTTTTTAATCCATTTGTTAATACTTTTACTATTTAAAACTTTATTGATATTTATTTCATTAGTTGAAAATATAATTGTCTTTATATTGTAATTTTTAGCATGATTCAATATTGATAAGAGATAAATAACTTTATAAGAATTAATAATATTATTTGTTACTAATGTTGGGTTTATAAGCAAAATAGCTTCTATTTTTGTATCTGTTACTTTATCTGCATATGTAAATATATCTGTTTGAGTTAAGGGACTGTTTGAATATACGTGGAGTACCTTATCAGGATACTTATATGAGTATAAGTTAATGCAGTTTTCAACAGAATTTTCAATAAAATATTCTAATTCATAATTATGATCTTCTTTATAATCAAACGGTTGATTGTAAAATTCTAAATTTGGAAATTCATTTATAAAAATAAATGATCCACCAAATATATTCTGCTTAAGATGAGCTGCTTCTGTAATGTTCAGATTATTTAATTTTGGCAATCTCCATGCTGGATGATTTGAATCATAAAAATAATAATTTGTATTTTGTTTTAAATTAATTTTTTCAAAATTTGTATTAAGTAAAATAATATTTTTAAAATTTTTACTTAATATATTGGTAATTTCATCTTTACCACCAAATTTTTGATAAAAGTCAATATTTGTAATTTTAGATAACTGATCACTTAAATATTTTGCAATTTTAAGAGATGGAACGAAAAATACATTATTTCTTTCTGTGTCTATATTTTTTAGATTAGCGAAGGATATGTTTTTTATACTTTTGTTAGTCATTACTTTTTGATTTTTATAATTTGAAATATCAAATAAATTATAAAGAATAATACCAATATTCAACTTATTAGATACCGCCAGTTGTTTTAGATAATCTAAATGGTCTTTATTTAACGTAATACCTAAATATTTGTTAATTTCTTTTATATTCAAAATGTTAGTTTTATCAGAAACAGACAACACAATACCTTTATAATCTTTGTTTCTAAATGGCACACTAATTATTGAACCAATATTTATTTTGTCTGTTACATTATTAGGAACTTTGTAGGTAAATAAATTATTTGTATATGTATTGTTTGAGATTATTTCAATATCAACATACATATCAATACTCTAAAGTTGTAAGTATCGCCTCAGCAATATCGTGCTTATCTAAAGTATCTGATTTATAAATTAATTCATCACTATTAATAATAAATATTTTATTAGTATCACTACCAAATTCATTTTCTAGTATGTTATTAATAACTAGATAATCTACATTCTTTGATTTAATCTTCTTAAAGTTTAACTCATCATCAACTTGTGCAGAGAAAGCTATACATTGAATATTTGGGTATTTAGATTTTATAGATGCGATAACATCATTATTGGGAATAAGTTCTAGAGTCATTTTTCCACTACTTCTACTAATCTTTCCATCACTTTTATTAACAGTGAAGTCTGAAACTGCAGCCGTCATGAATATAGAGACTGTATCATTTATTTCAGCCAAAATATTATTATGTAAATCTTCTGAATTTGTAAATGAAATATTTTGAATACCAGGAATTGTGTTAATCAATTTTGAATGAATATATATAACTTCGTATCCTCTAGCAGTTAATTCTATTGCTATTGATCTGCCTTGCTTACCTGAAGATTTGTTTGTGATTACTTTTACATCATCAATAGGTTCTGTGGTTGGGCCTGAAGTTACAATAATTTTGCCTCTTGTTTTATTTATTCTATCTTTCAATTCATTTGGTTCTACTAATCTACCCAAACCTCGGTCACCAATATCAAGATTTCCATATCGAGGACCTACAATATAATTATTTTTTGAAAGATTATTTATATTTGTAGTTATTTGATCATTTATATACATTTCCTCATGCATAGCAGGACATATATAAATAGGTTTTGAAAACATAAGGACTGTAGATGTTAATAAATCGTCAGCTATTCCACCTGAGATTTTTGATATTAAATTAGCAGAAGCGGGATAAATAATAAACTCATCAGCCCATCTCGAGAGTTCTATATGAGGAGAACCTGGTAAATCTTCCCAATCAGAATATACTGTATGAGTATTCAAAAATTCTTCAGATAAATATTTTAATCCATTGAAAGTTGAAACTATTTGAAAGTTAAAATCATCTGAATAGTGATTTATGAATGTTTCAGCTTTTGAACATGCAATGCTACCTGATAAACCAAGTAGTATTTTCTTTTTCATTAATCTTGGTCTGAAACTTCGACCTTTCCTGCTGCTATTTCTTCAAATGCAACAGTTAGAGGTTTTCTGCTTAAGCTTTGGACTTGAGGAGGTGTGTAAGCTCCAATACCTTCCCCTAGCTGATTAAAATATGAGTTTATATTCCTTGCTCTACGAGCTGCAGTAATAACTAACGCAAATCTTCCAGGTGTTTCTTTAAGCAATTCTTCAATAGGTGGTTTAATCATGATTCCTCCAATGAATATATTATATCAAGTATCTGATTAACGGAAGTATTTATATCTACATTGTCTACATGATATTGATACAGTGATTTTTTTTCTCTTTGTAATGAAGCTAACTCCATTCTTTCTTTAATAAAATTATCGTCATGTCCACGATTTTTCAATCTACTTATTAGTTCTTCATCATCTATATCTATGAAAATACCTATGTAATCACTATTCTGACTCAGGAGTTTAGTAGCTCCATTAACTTCAAGATCTAAAAGAATTATATTACTTTCCTTAAGCACTTCTTTTTTGCTTGTACCATAATAAAACCCACCATATTGTTCATATTCAATCATTAAATTATCATCAACTAGAGATTTAAATTCTTTTTCAGTAATAAAATAATAATCCTTACCATCGATTTCGCTTTCACGTTGAGGTCTTGTTGTATGTGATACAGAAAAATAAAAATCTAAATCAGTAGACATGGCTTCTATAATTGTATTTTTGCCAACACCTGATGGACCTGTAATAATGTATATCATTAACTTTTACAATATTTAATAATCGATTGGATTTGCGTTTTTTCTAATTCATAAAATTTTGTGTTTTCATTTAAATTTATGGAAGAAAGAAATTTAGCAGTTACTACTTTACCTAACATTCCTGTATGAGTAAGGTATTTGTGGACTCTAATTGATTGCAAATTAATATTTTTACTTGTACTTATAATCTCTTCTTCAGTTAAATTAACTGGATCAAATCTTTCTATAAAGAAATCTCTTTCGCTTTTAATATTCTTAATATCTTTATATAGAGTCATTGTTTTTACTTATATTATCTAGGATAGCATTTACAAATTTAGCGCCATCAGAAGATCCGTGTTTATCTGTTAATTTAGTCCATTCTGAAATGATCACTTTGAACGGTGTTAAATTTAGAATTAATTCGGATATACCAAGAATAAGCGATGTTTTTTCTGTTTTACCTATTCTATCAACATTCCAATTATGAGAATTTTCTTGTAAAATTTTTATAATAATATCAATATTTTCTCGAGTATTTTTAAGTAATTGTTCAGCCCTTATAGCTTGATTATCTGAAAGATTGTTCTCTACAAGTTCACAGGTGTTTATATCATCATTTGAGAACAGTGATATTAAACAATAGTGTCTGAAGTCGTATCTCATGCTCTTGTTATATAAGTTTGTGTTTTAGTATCTATTTTGATTAATTCGTTTTCATTTATAAACATAGGCACTTGAAGAGTAAACCCTGTCTCGCAAGTAACTTCTTTTGTTGAAGAGTTAACAGAATCCCCTTTTACAGCTGGTTCCGAATGAGTAACTTTAAGTGTTACCGTAGTTGGTAAAATAATATCTATCGGATTATTTTCGTGCATCGCAATTGTAACTTCCTCATTTGGCTTTAGTAAAATCTCTTGATTGTTTAAGATGCTTTTATTTAATGAGATTTGATCAAAACTTTCATTATTCATGAAATAATATTCATCAGAATCGTTATATAAAAACTGAAAAGATTGTTTATCAATAAATGCTTGTTGTACATCTTCATCTGCCCTGAAAGTCTTTTCTAATTGACCTCCATTTGTTAAATTTTTAAGTTTGGTTTTTACAAATGCTTTACCTTTTCCTGGCTTTACATGCTGATACTCTAGAATTTGGTAAAGTATATTGTCAACTAAAATTGATTGTCCAGGTCTCATGTCGTTAGTAGATACCACTATGGATTTACACCTTCTTCTTTCGCTTTATTTTTTAAATTAATAAATTCTTCATAGTTATTAGTAAATGTCATTTTGCCATTTATATCTGTTAAGAGATAGTATATAAAATCATTTTCAGGTGTGTCGAATATCGCTTGCATTGCTCGTTCACCAAAACCAGAAATAGGAGTTGGTGGTAAGCCTGTATACTTGTAGATATTATAAGGGCTATCAACTTGTAAATCTATTAACAGTACTTGAGATTTCCTTTTTTGAAGTGCATACAAAACTGCAGCGTCTATCTGTAGTAACATTTCTTGATTGAGTCTATTTCTAATTACAGAAGATACTAAAGGCCTATCTTCATCCAGTTTTGATTCGGCTTCAATTAAACTTGCTATAGTAAAAAACTGATTTGAATTATCAATCCATCCAGGCAATGAATAGATTGAAAGATAATTATCGTATCTTTTTTCAAGTTCACTTACCATAACTTGGAGTATGTCTTCCCCGTTGGCTTCAATATCTATCTGATATGTATTGGGAAATAATAAACCTTCCCAATTTTGAAGACTTTGAGCCTGTAATGGTGTTATGTGCTTACTAACAACTAAACCAGAAGTTAATGAATTTTCTAATTGGGTAACTTCGTACCCAGTTTGTGCAGATAAAGTTTCGAGAGTTTCTGATATCCATAAACCTTCAGGTACAGTTATCGTGTAAGTCTTTAAAGGGGGCCCTTTTAGAAGTAACGCTGTTAATTCCTCAAAAGTTAGATTATTTGGTAGATCGTATGTACCAGCTCGTAATTTATCTGTAAGATTTTCATTTCTAAGATATAATTCGAAAGCTAGTTTAGATGAAATCACACCAGTAGAGTCTAAAATACTCGATATTTGTGATGCAGCTGAACCTTGAGGTATACTAACTGAAATAATTTCCAAATTTTCTTGTTCAGAAATAGTATTTAATTCGCTTCCTTCAATTGAATTTGCAGAAGATGTAATAAAATTATAAAACATAAATATTACAAGAAGAGTAAATATTAATTGAAATGAAGTACGATTTCTAAGAAATATATTATTCATGTTGTGCAATATAACTTTCTAATATTTCTAATGCTGAGAGATCATCAATTCTATCACTACTACTATTTTTAAACAGTTTTGAAGAAAGCCTCTCATCTATTTTATGAACTTCTATATTTAAAATGTTTAAATCATTTATAAAGTTATTAACTAAATTAGTCATTCTATTTTCAGAATTGTTTAGCCCTATTGGGTAGCCAATTACAATCATTGAAATATTATATGTATCAATATACTTTTCAATATCGTTTAATATATTATTCTTTTTAGAGTCAAGAACAGTAACGGGTATTGGTATAGTCGTTTTCTCAGTCCTGACAGCTACGCCAAGGTATCTTTCACCATAATCAATTGATAATATATTGTTCAAGACTAAGTTTCTTTTAAAATTATTTCTTTTGCTAATTTGAGTGCTTTTGTTGTGTCATAGTTGCCTGGACCACCACCAATTGAAAGATTTTCATCCTTAGAAGCTCCACCACCGTACAATTTAGAAATCTCAGTAATAACTGATGAAATATTTAATTTAATATTATTTTTGGTAGCTCCAACAATAGAATTTTTACCGTTTATTGAAGAGTAGAGTATGGTTATATCTATTTTGGAATCATTAACGATTTGAAGTGCTAAATTTCTCAACTCATTGGCACTATCAATACTTACTTCGTCTATATACACTTTTACTTTATTAATTTCTTCAGCTTTGTTGTCAATATTCTTCACCAAATTAGACAGTTCTTGATCTCTAATTTTTTTAAATTTAAGTTCAAAATTTTCTAATGTTTCTAATTGAGATTGAAGTTTCGTTGGAACATCATCAACACTGACATTTAATATATCAGATACTGATTTATATGATTTGTACGCATTTGTTAAGAATTCGTATGCTAATTTACCAGATAACATTTCGACTCTTCTTAGATTTGAACCAATGGAAGATTCCTGTAACAAAACAATTAAACCAACATCATGTGAATTATGAACATGTGTGCCTCCACATAATTCTTTAGAAAAATCTCCTATATTAACAACTCGAACATCATCATCATATTTATCACCAAAAAATGCTAATGCTCCTTGTTTTTTTGCTTCATCAATATTCATTATGTCAGTCCTAACTTCAAAATCTTCAAAAATTGCAGTATTAGAAAGAGTAAAAATTTCATCCAACTCTGTTTGAGATACTTTTTCTGTATGGCTGAAATCGAATCTAAATTTACCTGGAGTTACATTTGAACCAGCTTGTGCTACATGATCACCTAAAATATTACGTAATGCAGTGTGTACTATATGAGCTCCTGTATGACTTTTAGAAACACCAGATCTAAAACTTTTATTTACAATCAATTCTATTTCTTGATTTACTGATAATTTATCATCATTAATAACTAAACCTGTAGCTCCATTACTTGCTTGATATACATCTAATACATCGATTGTTGTATTTTCAAAACGAATAATACCTTTGTCTGATATTTGCCCTCCCGCTTCAAAGTAAAAAGGATTCTCTTTAGGAAATATTATGAATTTGCTATCATATTGTTCGATATGGTAGATCTTGGACAAGGAACTAACTTTTTCATAACCAACAAATTCATTTAAATCTACGTCGAAATTAATCAACTGTGTACCCTTGTTTTTATCAGATTTAGATTTCACCTTGTGTTCATCATAAAGCTTATAAAATTCCATGTCATTAATATCTACTCCATTTTCTAAAGATATCTCTTTAGTAAGTTCAAATGGAAATCCAAAGGTTTCAAATAGATAAAAAGCATCTTTTGAAGTAACAGTTTTATTATTCTTTATTAACGAATTAATTTCTTGAATGCCTTTGTTTAATGTTTTTTGAAAAATTTCTTCTTCTTTTTTGAAAAGTTTAATTATTTTATTTTTATTAATTTCAAGTTCAGGATAAGAGTCTTTATATATTTGAATTACTATTTCAATTAGATAATCAAGACTCGAGGTTGATTGTTTTATCTGATTATGTGCTCTTATGGCTCTTCTAATTAATCTCCTTAAAATGTATCCTCGACCTTCATTTGTTGGTACGACACCATCGGATATCATGAAAGTTGATGATTTTATATGATCAATAATAATTTTTTCATATTTATTTCCAGGTTTATCTGTTCGGTCAATTAGTGCTTTATAAAGTGGTTCGAATAAATCAGTATCAAATAAATTGTCTTTATTTTGCATGATCATCGAAATTCGCTCTAAACCCATTCCGGTATCTATATTTTTCTTAGGTAATTCATCAACAATTTGAAATGGTTCATCCTGAATTGATTCCATAAATACTAGATTCCATATTTCTATAAACCTGTCTTCTCCACCACCTATAGGCCCTCCATCATCACCATATTTAGAACCTCTATCAATAAATATTTCAGAACATGGACCACAAGGCCCAGGAATATTCATGTGCCAAAAATTGTCTTCGTCACCTCGTTGTATTCTTTCTTCAGGGATGCCTATTAAATTTTTCCAAATATTGTATGCTTCATCATCAGACTTATACACAGTAAACCATAACTTATCTTTATCGACTTTAAGAACTTCTGTTATGTACTCGTAAGAATATTTAATGGCATCTTCTTTAAAATATTTACCAACACTAAAGTTTCCTAACATTTCAAAAAATGATAAATGCCTATCAGTGTCGCCAATTATATCTATATCAACAGTTCGTATACATTTTTGAGAAGAAACCATATTGTTAGAATCCGGTGTTTTGTTGCCTAGGAAATAATCTTTAAGCGGCACCATTCCAGCTGCAGTAAACAAAAGAGAACTGTCATGAGGTATCAAAGAAGCAGAAGGAATTATTTTATGTCCTTTTGATTCAAAATACTCAAGAAAACTTTTTCTTATTTCGTTACTATTCATCTTTAATTATATATTTAAGGTTATAATCCTCTAATATTTCCTCTTCGATTGTTGCAGGTGCGTTAGTTAACGGGTCTAGTCCTGACTGTGTCTTTGGAAATGGAATAACATCTCTTATTGATGGCTGGTTAAGAACTTCAGCTACAAGCCTATCTATGCCAATAGCAAACCCTGCATGCACAGGAGTACCATATGACAATGCTTCAATAAACCATCCAAATCTTTCTTCAATTTCAGAATCACTTAGACCCCATTTCTCTAAAACAAGTTTTTGTATAGATGGATTATTAATCCTTTGTGAACCAGAACCCAATTCAACTCCATTAAGTACTAAGTCGTAATGTAAAGCAGTAGCGTTAATAGGATCATCTTTAAATATTTTGTCATCTTTAGGTGAAGTAAATGGATGATGTGAAGGTTGTAATTCACCATTTTCATATTCAAAATATGGAAAGTCTTCAATCCAAACAAAACAAAAAGTTTCATCAGAGGAAGGATTAAATATGGTTCTTCTTATAAAGTCCATATATTGAGCTGTTAAGTTAAAGTCACCAGCCTGAAATAATAAAGTACCTGTACCATAATTTAAAATTGAATTTTTCTCCTCGTCTCTTAATAATTTAGCTAGAGGTCCACTAATTTCTTTATTTTGGATTTTAAACCAGCCCAATCCATTTGAACCTAACTCTTTAATTTCTTCATCAAGCGTATCTATTTGTTTACGAGTTAATAATTCTTCTGTATGTAAAGCTTTTACTATTCCTCCTGATTCAAGAATTTCATTTAAAAAATTAATTTCTGTCCCAATAAATACTTCACCTATGTCTAAAAGTGTTTCAGCAATACGCATATCTGGTTTATCAGTTCCATACAAATTCATTGCTTGATTGTATGTAAGGGTTTGAAAAGGTGTAGTAATTTTGCAATCGTATGCATCAGAAAATACAAATTTAACTATTTTTTCTATATTTGATTTAACTATTAAAGGATTAGCGTCAGAAAATTCTAAATCTAATTGTGTAAATTCAGGTTGTCTATCTTTTCTTGAATCTTCATCCCTGTAACATTTAGCAATTTGGTAGTAATTTGGAAATCCAGACATCATAAATAATTGCTTATACATTTGTGGTGATTGAGGTAATGCATAAAAGGTGCTTGGCGATTTCCTTGATGGAACAAGAAAATCTTTAGCACCCTCTGGTGTTGATTTAATAAGTGTTGGTGTGTCTATTTCATAGATGTTTAACTCATTCATGATAGATCTTATACTTTTAAAAGTATTTGAGCGAGTCATGATATTAATTTTCATTGGTTCTCTACGAAGATCCAAATATCTATACTTAAGTCTTATATTTTCGTCAGTATCAATGTCATTTTCAATTTGAAAAGGCAATGTTTTACTAGAATTTATAACACTCAAGTTAGTGACTTCTATTTCAGAATCACCTAAAAAAACTTTTTTGTTTACTAATGAGCTGTCTCTTTTTTTGAAGTTTCCATCTATAGATATGTAATATTCGTTTTTTAATCTTATATCTATTTCACCGCTTTTATCGAATACAATTTGAACTGTACCAGTGAAATCTCTTAAATCGACAAAAGTTAATCCTCCATGGTCACGTATGCTGTCAACCCAACCGGTTAGACCTTCTACGTGATCTCCATCCTTGTAGTTTAAAATTTCATTTATGTTCAAGAATTACCTCAATACTAAATTTTTCAACTTCATTAGTTATTAAGTTCTTTATTGTATCTTCATTAGTATTTATTAAATACAATACATTTTGATTTTTAGCTTCTTTAAATTGAGAATTTTCCTTTGATAGTCTTGGAGGTTTGCTGTAACTGATATTATGTTTATCTAGTTCTTTAGAATATTTTGTTATTTTATTTATATCGGTACCTAAAAGATAATATTTAGTGAAGTTATCAGGTACTGAAATATTATTCATTATTCTCTCTACACCAAAAGCTACACCGACACCATTAAACTTACCTAGTGATAATATTTCTGCTAAATTATCATATCTTCCCCCTCCTCCTACTACTACATTTTCAGAAGTAATAAATTCAAATGTTAAATCATTGTAATAATCTAATCCTCTTACCAATGATTCATCAATTTCAAATTCTATGTTTGAACTACCTAGAATTTGTAATAGTGATGTAAACGAATTTTTGGAATCTGTATTTATAAATTCATTTATTTTTGGCGCTTTTTTTATTACCTGTTCATCATCTGGATTATTTGAATCTAATATTCTTAAAGTATTATTTTCTAATTTTTCTACACTTTCCTTGGATAATTGATCTTTATTATTAAGAAAATAATTATAAAGAACCTTTATGTACTTTTTTCTATCAGCAATGCTACCAATAGTATTAATTTTCAATTTTGTTTCTGGAATTAATTCTTTGATGAAATTAAGTGAGTCATTAATGATTTGAAAATCTGAATAGTTATCTATTACACCGACAATTTCTACTCCTGCCTGATTAAATTCTCTGTATCTATTTTTTTGTGGGTTTTCATAGCGAAACATAGAACCAAAATACGAGTATTTAGAAGTCATATCTTTATTAAATTCAGCATGATATCTCACAATGCTAGATGTACCTTCAGGTCTTAAAACTAAATCTCTTCCGCCTTTATCAGTAAGCTCATACATTTGTTTTGTAACAATTTCTGAGGACTCTCCTATTGATTTATCGAAAAGTTCTTTTGACTCTAAAAGTGGTGTTTGTAAATATTCATACCCATAATTCTTAAATTTATTAAGAAATAGTTTCTGTATATATAAATATTTTAGTGATTCATTTCCAGATATGTTTTGAGTACCTTTTACTTGTTCAATCATTTAATAAAACCTTTATAAATTCGTTGTTATCTTTTATACTTCTAACTTTACCCGATGGACCGTGACCAGGCAGTATTTCATAATCATCATCAAAGTTGAGGAATGTCTCTTTTAAAGATGTATTCATTTCACTCATAGATCCAGAGAATAGGTCAGTTCTTCCTATGCTGTCCTTGAATACAAAATCGCCTGTAAAAATAATACCTTCATTTGGAAATTCGTAAGATACACTCCCCTTTGTATGACCTGGATTTTTATGAATATTTATATGTTTAGAGTCAAGGTTTTCTATTGATTCTAACTTACCGTTGTATTCATTGATATCTACATTTTGACCTAGCAATGTTTTAATTTGTTCATGTGGATTACGTGCTAAAAATTCATCATCCAGATTCATATAAGCGTGACCATCGAAACTTTGTAACCCTAGGGCGTGGTCATAATGTCCATGTGTTAGTAAAGCACCAGCAATAGATAAGTTGTTTTCTTTAACAAATTCGAGGACTGAATCAAGATCTGGTGGTAAGTCAATAATAAAACATTTATCGTCGTTGAAAGGTCTCACAACGTAACAATTTGATGTAGTAAAGCTAGTGAATGTATTTAAGATTGCTTTCATGTTCTGCCGGGAAATATACGTGATGCATCAAATACGTTCTCAATGTTTTTAGCATCTTTAATAATTGCATCTAATTGATCATTATCACTAATTTCTATTTGGAAGATTAAATTCACTATACGCTTACTACTTGTCACAGATTTAGCAACAAGGATATTACCTCCATTATCAGATATCGCAATTGTTGCATCTCTTAATAAATAAGGTCTATCAATAGCTTCTATCTCTAACCATACAATTATTCCAGTATTGCCTGTGTATCCCCAGCTTACGTCAATAATTCTTTCACCCTGCTTAGAGTCAATTTTAACGTTTAAGCAATCAGATCTATGTATTGCTATTCCATTGGAGATGGTAACAAATCCAAGAATATCGTCACCTGGTACAGGTACACAACATTTACCCATTCTTACTTTTATATCGTCATAACCTTCAACAATAACTAAATCTGATTTAGGGTCTTCTTTTATTTCAGGAGAATATAAGTCATCATCAACGGAAATTTCACCTGGAAATACAAGTTTTTTAATCCTATTGCTTATTGAATTTATACCTGTATTACCGTTACCTAAATTTTGATACAATGTTTCTAAATTTGGAAGTTTTAAATCTATTAAGAGTTCTTCCATCATTTGATCTTTTGATGTAGCTTCAAGAACTTCTGGATTGTCATCTAGCCAAGTGTTTATCATTGTCTTACCCTTTTGAATATCCTCATTTTTGGATTGTTTCTGGTACCACTGCTTAATCTTGGATCTTGCTCTAGAAGTTTTTACTATATTTAACCAGTCACGAGAAGGTCCTTTATCTTTATCTTTACTAGTTAATATCTCAATAGTGTCACCTGATTTAAGTAAATTACTTAAATTAACCAATTTCCCATTTACTTTTGCTCCTATTAATTTTTCACCAACTTGTGTATGTATGGCAAAAGCAAAATCTACTGGCGTAGATCCTTGAGGTAAAGCTACCACATCACCTTCAGGTGTTAAGCAAAAGACTTCGTTTTCATATAAATCTAATTTCATATGTTGCAAAAATTCATTCGGATCAGGATATTCATTAGAAATTTCGGATAATTCATTTGTCCAAGAAACAAGATCATTTGAAGGTTTTTCTTTATATTTCCAGTGTGCAGCTACACCATACTCCGCTCTATAGTGCATATCATGTGTTCTTATCTGTATTTCCATTTTTGTTCCATCTTCAGTTAATACTGTTGTATGTAAACTTTGATACAAATTGAATTTGGGCATGGAGATAAAATCTTTAAACCTACCAAGGACCGGTTGGAAATTAGCATGAATTAATCCAAGAATTGTATAGCAGTTTTTAACATCGTCAGTGGTAATACGAATACCAATTAAATCATTAATTTCGTTAAAAGTAAGTCCGTTATTAACTATCTTTTTATAAATTGAGTAGTTATGTTTAGGTCTTCCATAGACTTCAGCAGACATTGAATTATCATTTAAAAGGGTTTTAATGATACTAATTGAGTCATTTATTTGACTAACTCTATCTGGATTTGTTTCTGTAATCATATCTTTAATTTCAGCATCCTGATTTGAATGAAGTATTTTAAATGAGACATCTTCTAGAACATGCTTTATTGATTGAAGTCCTAGCCTGTGAGCAAGAGGAGCATATACATATAATGTTTCATTAGCAATTTTTTCTTGTTTCCACTCAGTGTGGTATTCAATAGTTTCGATGTTATGAAGTCTGTCTGCTAATTTAAGAATTAACACTCTAATATCTTTTGACATAGCAATTACCATTTTTCTAATTGCATCAGCTTTAGCTTCTTCATTAGAGTTGTATTTAATTTTATCTAACTTAGTGACTCCATCTACAATGTCCGCAACTTCTGAGCCAAAATTTTTCTTTAAGTCGTTATACGTAATCTCTGTATCTTCTATTAAATCATGTAATAAAGCAGCAGCTATAGTTTCTTTATCGAAATTTAAATCAGATAAGTATATTGCAACATGTAAAGGATGGGTTATGTAAGGTTCACCTGATTTACGATTTTGTCCATTATGACCTTCGTAGGCATATTGAAAAGCTTTATTTATATATGTCTGATCTTTAGGATTGAAATATCCTAACAATTTATCATAAAGTTTATTTACTTCTTTAGATGGGCTTATTGTTGCCATAAGTTAATGGTACTAAATTTATTAAGTTTTAATTATTTTTGATAAAAATGGAACAGTAACAAATATAGAACTGTAAGTTCCAGATACAATACCAATTAATAATGGTATTGCGAAATCAGCTAAGTTACCCTCGATACCTAAATAATTACCTATAACTATGATAGAAATTATTGGTATTGCTGAAGTAAGTGATGTATTAATACTTCTCATTAATACTTCGTTAAATGTTTTATTCAATACGTCTTTGTTTAAGTTACTAATCTTAAATGACTTTTGTGTATCTTTTAATTTATCAAACAAGATCACAGTATCGTAAAGGGAGTAACCTAAAATTGTTAATAAAGCAATAACAGTTGAAGGTGTAATCTCTAACCCTATCAAGACATAAATCGAAAATGTTAGTAACAAATCATGTAATAATGCAACTAAAGCGATTAAAGAATATCTGTATTCGTATCTAAATGAAATTAATAACGCTATCAATGATAAGAAAATAACAAGTGCTCTTATCCCCTTTTCTGTAATATCTTGACCAAAAGTAGGACCTACTCTTTGAAATTCTATTTCATTTGGTAGTACTTCAAATTTATTAGCTAGGTAATTTAAAAATTGAGTTTCATTTTCCTGAGTAGACTCTACAGCCCTAAATATTATTGTATTTGAATTTTCAAAAGTTTGATATCGGGACACTTCAAGAATGGTATTAGTTAATACATCTGAGATGTCATCATCAGTATAAATAGTATCAAGTTGATATGTAGTACCACCTGTAAAATCTACAGATAAATTCATATTTAATATGCCAGTAAGTGAAGCAACCAATATTGCGATGAAGATTATTGTTTCAACTATAAAAATTTTATAAAAAGTAGTACCAAGCATTTTAAAATTTATCTCAGTAGTTCCTAAAAATAGTTTTTTAAACACTTTCTATATCCTTTCTAGTAAGAGGAAAATAGAATCTTGGATTGTCATTAATTCTTCCAGCAAAAGGTACGGCTGTTGAAATAAATATTCTTGTATAAAATAAGTCAAATACAGTTGCTAACCCAAGAGTTAAAGCAAATCCCCTAATAGGACCAACAGCTAAAAGATAAAGAATGACGGATGCAATTATAGATACAAAATCTGCAACTAATATAGTATTCCAAGCATCTTTAACTGCTTTTTCAGTAGCAAAACTAAAAGATCTACCTATTTTTAATTCATCTTTTAGCTTTTCAAATATCACGATATAAGAGTCTGCAGTTAAACCAATTGATACAATAACACCTGCTATACCAGCTAATGTTAATGTATACCCTTGCCATTCTCCTAACAAGGCTATTACTGAATAAAACAAGGCGCCAAAAGATGCCAAACCTAATATTGCTATTAATCCTGATAAGCGATAATAAAAAAATAAAAATATACTTACAATAATTAATCCGATAAGACCTGCTTGTAATCCTAAATTAAGTGTATTTTCACCAAGTGTTGCAGAAACTTTTTGAATTGATGATCTCTCAAAAGAAACAGGTAGTGCACCATAACGTAAAATAACTGCAAGATTATTGGCTGACTCACCCTGGTCAGAATTACCAACAGTAATTGAAGCTGTACCACCTGTAATCCCTATCTCAGGATTAACATCAAAAGCTATGCTAGGTGCTGATATAACTTGCTCATCTAAAACTATTGCTAATTTTCTCTGATCACCAGTCTTAGAAGCTAACTCCTTAGTTAAGTTAGTAAATTTATCAGCAGATTCATCTTTAAAATTTAACTGAACAATCCATTCATTATTTGGAAATACTGCCAAAGCATCATCTATGTCATTGCCTGTTAGTCCTGCTGGACCTAATTCGTAAATAATGGGAAAACCATCAGAAAGTGATAACAGATAAGATGTTGTAGATGGATCATCATTTATTGATAAACCTGTTAATTCATCAACACCAGATGGTGCTGATACTAGTGGTTTATCAGGATCATCTGGATTTTCAGAATAAGTAAGTGCTGGAGAATATCCTAACTGCAAAGAAGAGTTAATCACAGGTCTAAATGTTAATAAACCAGTTGTTCCTACTGCTTCAAGTGCTTTTTCTTGATCAGTCAATCCTGGTAACTGAACCAAAACAGAGTTTTCTCCACTTATTGAGATTTCAGGTTCCTGTACTTCACCAAATGCAGCTATTCTTGTTCTCATTATTTCAACAGCTTGTTCAATTAATTCTGGTTCAGTTTCTTCATCAGCTGTTAATATCACTGAAATTCCACCTTGAAGGTCTAGTCCTAATTTTGGTTGAATAGAGTTAACATAAACATAACTAAATAATGCAATTGACAAAATTGGTAAAAACATTAATTTAATTAAATTTTTCATTTTAATTGTGTAGAATCTTACTCTTTAAAATTTCTATTTCGCCTTTTTTTAAAACAAGCGTGATACTTTCATCTTTTATATTTACAATTCTTCCAAATATTCCTGATTCAGTAACTACATCATCACCAATTTTTAGTGATTCAATATACAATTTGTGTTTTTTTTGTCTTCTTCTTTGTGGAATATAAAGAACAACATAAAAAATAAGAAATACTGCAATAAGAGGTAGCAATGCTATGAGGTCATCCATTTAATATACTTTCTTTATATTTATCAAATTCTGAGTTTAATATACTTTTCTTAACTTCGTTAAGTATATTTTCAGTCTGGATTATGTTGTGTAAAGTTAAGTAAAACCAAGCAGAAGTAGGTTCATTAGTTAATAAATGCCTTAAATATGCTTTTGAAAAATTTAGACAAACAAAACACCTACATCCAACTACTAGAGGATCAGTATCTTTCTTATATTTACTATTTTTTAAATTTAAAAATTTACCTTTATTTATTATTTTGCCGTGTCGTGCAAGCCTTGCTGGCCAGACACAATCAAATATATCCACTCCCAGTTCAATTAGTTCTAGCATTCCCTCAATATCGCCAAGGCCCATAACGTAACGTAATTTATCTTTAGGAAGCATCTCCACTGTGAAATTAACAATTTCTTTTCTTTCTTCTGGAGTTTCACCTATAGCTAATCCTCCAATAGCATATCCATCAAAATCAATAGTCATCATGTCGGTTGCAGATTTCTCTCTTAATTCTTTGTGCTTACCCCCCTGGACTATTCCAAATAGTGATTGATTATTATTTGTATGATAATTACGAGCAATGTTTGCCCATTGTTGTGTTGTATTAATTGCATTTAATTGTTCATCATATTCTTTATTAATATCAATCAAACTATCAAGAATCATTGCTATGTCACTGTTTAATGTTTGTTGTATATCCATAGATAGTTTCGGATCCATAAAAAATTTTGATCCATCATATATATTTTTAAATTCAATACCATCATCATTAAATCTATTTGGTATTGACCAACCTTGAAATCCACCTGAATCTGTCAAAATAACTTTATTCCAACCAATAAATTTATGTAGTCCATCAAATTCTTGAATTACGTCTAATCCAGGACGTAAAAAGAGATGGTAAGTGTTAGCGAGGATTATGTCTGTATGTTCTAAATAATTGAATGGTAAAGATTTTAATGCGCCTCTTGTAGCAACAGGCATAAATAAAGGAGTTTGAAACTGCTTACCATTAACTGTAACTTCATTTAGACGAGCTTTTCCATCAATTGCAATTGTTTTTAGTTCAATATCATTCATCTACATTAAATATTACTGCATCTCCGAAACTTAAAAATTTCAAACCTGATTTTAAAGCATATTTATATAATTCAGGCCAGTGCTCTCCGTATATGCAAGCAACAATTGAAAGTAAAGAACTTTTAGGTGCATGAAAATTAGTGATTAAGTAATTAGGTATGTTTATTTTAGAATCGGGATATATGAAATAATCAGTTCTACCTTGTAATGTACCTGTTAAGTATGCCGATTCAATAGCTCTTAAAGATGTAGTGCCAATACAATAAATATCAATACCGTTCTTTTTAGCTTGTATGATCTTATCAAAATCAGCATTAGCAATACTGTAGCTTTCTTCATGAATATCATGATCATCTATATATTTTGAGGTTATAGGTTTGAATGTGTCAATATTTACATCTAAATTTATAAAAATAAATTCATGACCTTCTTTTTTGAGTTTGTTTATTTGATTATTTGTAAAATGTAGACCCGCAGTTGGTGATGCAACAGAAAAACCACCATCTTAAAATTGATTATTGTAATACTTATATTTTTTTGATCTATCTTCAATATAAGGAGGAAGGGGTGTTCTACCGTAATTATTAATTATTTCATTGATATTTTTATTTGTATGTATATGAAATGTATCATTATCAATTTTTATAATTTTAAATTGAAAATATTCAAGATCATAAATTTTATTTAGTTTTTTAGTATCTGAGGATTTAATCAAGCATTTAGCAATATTGTCCCCTAATATTTCAAGAAAAAATATTTCAATCAAACCATCTGTAGTTTTCTTAGTTTTTACCCTTACATTTCGAACTGTTGATTTATTTAAGATAAATAATGAGGGAGATTTAATAACTGTATTGAATTTTTTAAAAGATATTATTTTTTTTGAATCAGCAATAAGAAGTTTGGAGTTATTAGGGTTTTTGTAAGGATTTTGATTTATAGATTCTTTTGGAAGATTGTAATCAAATAATTTTGATTCATATGGCATTATTTATTGAGTAGTTTAACAAACAATTCATAGGACATAGTTACTACTTCTGGCATACCATCAGAGGATCTTCTTGAATTACCATCCCTTTTCTTTAATTTTTTCCAAAATAATATAGTGTTTTCACTTCCAGATTTATCAATAGCTTTATCTAGTGACTGATGTATGTTTAAATTTTGTCTAGATTTAGCTTCAATAAAATATTCTTCATCGCCGACTAAAAGCTGTACATCACCTAAATCGTTAGAACCGCCTTCTGCGAATCTTTGAGATTTAAAATATCTATTCTTATTGAGTCTATTTACTATATTTGTTTCGTAAGTTGTTCCCTGTTTTTTTGCTTTGTTTACCATATATAAATAATACTTTTTATTATTCGGAAAGTAATGACTCTAGCTCTTTTTCTTCAATATCAAAATTAGCATAAACATCTTGAACGTCATCAAGTTCCTCAAGAGATTCAATTAATCTTGATATCTGTGAAAATTGAGTTGCATCTAAATTTATTGATGATGAAGGTATGTTTGCAATTTCGGCATTAGTAGGTTTATAAGAGTTATTTTTAAATGATTCATATGCATCTTTAAAATTATTAGGTTCAAACTCCAAAGTAATTCCGTTGCTTGATTCTTGAATGTCTAGACAATTAGTATTAATTGCAAGTTCAACTAGTGCGTCATCATATTCTTCAAATTGGAATATTGCTTTGAGCTCAAATAAATATGCGACACTACCTGGATTTCCCATAGATCCATTATTTTTCGTTAAAGCTGCCCTCACATCAGAAGATGTACGATTTTTATTATCAGTAAGACAATTTATTAATATAGCAACACCATGAGGACCATATCCTTCATAAGTTAGTTCAAATATTTCTCCTGCATCTGAATCACCATCAATTCTTTTAAGAGCTCTCTCAATATTGTCGTTTGGTACAGAATAAGATTTAGCTTTTGAAATAGCTTGATATAAAGCGGCATTGGAAGAAGGGTCAGTTCCACCGTTTTTTGCGGCAACTTCTATTGCTTTAATTAATTTGGCAAATAATTTTCCTCTTTTTGCATCATTCGCACCTTTTTTTCTTTTAATTGTTGACCACTTAGAATGTCCCGACATTTTCACCTTCCTTAATAAAACTTTCTAACCAATCTAGATAGTATCTATCATTATTTAATTCAGGATGAAAAGTTAATGAAACTATATTATCTTGTTGAACTCCAACAACTTCAGAATTATGCTGTGCAATTACTTTAACTTTGTCCGAAAGAATTTTTGTAATTTTAGGTGCTCTAATAAAACAGTAAATATCTTCATTGTTGTAAAAACTAACACTTCCTTCAAAAGATTCAGTTTGTCTGCCGTAAGCATTTCTAGTTATTTCAATGTCAATATTAGGAATAACTGTATCTCCACCAACTACAGCTTTAGCAAGTAATATCGTACCTGCACATGTTGATAGTGTAGGTTTACCAGATTTAATAAATTTATCTAATTCGAGAAAAATGTCAGAGTATTCATTTATTTTCTTCATAGCGGTGGATTCACCTCCTGGAAGAATTAAAGCATCTAATTCATGTATATCTAATTTATTCTTAATTAAAATTGGTTTAGCATTAATAGCTTTGACACTTTTAGAGTGGTCTAAAAAGCTACCTTGGAATGAAAGTATTCCAACTTTCAATTACCAACCTCTTTTAGCTAATTTCTCTTCTTCAGAAAGTGTGTCGATATTAATTCCGACCATTGGCTCGCCTAAATCTTTAGATATTTCTGCCAAAATTTTTGGATCATTAAAATTTGTAGTTGCTATTACAATAGCTTCTGCTCTTTCGGCAGGATCACCACTCTTAAAAATACCTGATCCAACAAATACTCCATCACAACCTAGTTGCATCATTAATGCAGCATCTGCAGGTGTAGCAATGCCTCCTGCAGCAAAATTAACTACTGGTAGGCTTTTTAACTCTTTTATATCTTCTAATACATTCAATGGAGCTTTAAATTTTTTACTCAAGGCTACAACTTCGTTTTCATCACATGCGATTACTTCATTTAATTCATTAGTAATTGTTCTCATGTGCCTAACTGCTTCTACAACATTTCCTGTACCAGCTTCACCTTTGGTTCTAATCATTGATGCACCCTCCGCAATTCTTCTTGTAGCTTCACCAAGACCAGTAGCTCCGCATACAAAAGGTGCTTTAAAATTTTGCTTATTAATATGATTAACCTCATCAGCAGGTGTTAATACTTCAGATTCGTCTATGAAATCTATACCCAAAGAATCTAAAATTTGAGCTTCTACAAAATGACCAATTCTTGCTTTAGCCATTACTGGAATTGATACTGAATCCATAACTTCTTGGATAATACCGACAGATGACATTCGAGCGACTCCACCGTCTGCTCTTATATCAGCAGGTATTCTCTCTAAAGCCATAACAGCTACTGCGCCTGCTTTTTCTGCTATTTTTGCTTGTTCGGCATTGACAACATCCATAATTACGCCGCCTTTTAGCATCTCTGCTAGACCTTTTTTAACCTTATTGGTTGATTCAATTTTCATATTATTAATAATACATCATAACTTTGAATATATATAAATGAACTTTTCCATATTTTTGTCTAAATCATAATTATTTAGATCGCTGAATTGATGGTTCCAAAGTTTTTCTATATTACTGCCTGAAATAGATGATAAGAGGGAAACCAACGAGCTATAGCTCTTATTTTCAAAAACAACATGCGAATTAATTAGTACATTTTTAAAAGCTGGTAAGTCGCTAGTAATCGCAAGATTACCATTATTGACTGCTTCAAGAAGTGTGATACCGAAGCTTTCTCTCTTTGTATTCAAAGCAAGGTAAATATTAGTTCTTTGAAATATTTCATATTTCTCACTCTCAGTAGGTTTTAAGAAAAATTCAATATTGTCTGTTGAAATTCTTTTGTTTGTTATTGCTATAAACTTGTTTTCTCTAAAATCATCCTCTTTTGATAACATATTGAAAAAATTAAAATTTTTACGTTTTTCTTGTCTCCCGATAAAAAGATAGCCGTCGGATTTACTGAATTTTGCGTCTTTATTTATTTTGATCATATTTGGTATTAATTTACTTTTTTTACTTAAAGCTAAAGCATTGCTTTTTGCTTCTATGCTTACATGTGTACTAATCGAATTAAATGAAAATAATCTGTATATAATTTTTAGCAAAAAAAGGATAAATTTATTTAACGAAGCATGGTGTGTAAATACATATTTTTTATTTTTAGGTAATCTCCAAAATATTAATGGCACAAAGGGTTCATGAATATGTATAACGTCCGCCCAATTTAAACTATCCTCTAACAAATCATTATCAGGAAATAGCATTACGGATGAAATTGAGGAATTAAAAGGGATATTGTATATTTTCTCATTATTGAGTGAGTCAAATTTTCCATGAGCGAACACTTTTACATTGAATTGATGGTGATTATCTAAATACTCTTCTATCAAATTTACTTGATTTTGAACACCACCATAGTTTGTAAATGAATATGGTGTTAATAAAAGAACGTTAGTATTCACTAGTCCATACTGGTTGAATTGAATGCCATTGATTTGGGTCAAGTAAAATTAATTTCTCTAATTCCTTGCTTAGTACCTTTAACCCATGCTGAATACTTTGTGCATCATTTTCAAAATGTGGAACAATAAATGGTTTGCCAAATATTAATTTATAGTTACCATCAATTTCTAAAAAGGCAGCTGGAACAATAGGCACTTGTGTTTCAAGTGATAAAGCAACCGGACCTTTTGGAAAAGCTGCCATTTGATTAAAAAATTCAACACCAACTCCAGTACTGCCTACATGTCTATCAGCTAATAAACAAATATGATAGCCACTAGAAATAGAACCTATCAGTTTTTCGTAAGTGTTCTGACCTTTTCCACCTAAAATAATTTTACAACCTAAGTTTTCTCTAAGCTCGGTAAACCAATTTAATATATTTTTATCTTCAAGTGGTTCGGCTACAGCTAAAAGATTTAAATCTAGTCTTTTACCCATGGGTATGGCAAATTCCCAATTTCCAAGATGAGGCAAAGCAATAATAAATGAATCATAATTTTTATTTAATTTTGTAATTTCTTCCTCATTAACAATTTCTACATTTTCATATATTTGATTCATGTATCCTTCTTTGGATAACCAAATAGTTTCAATCCAATATTTTACGTAATTTATTTTTACTTTTAGAACTGAATAATTACTTATATACAGTTTCCTTTTTGAAAGAATATAGCTGTTAAAAGGTGTAAATATGTAATAAAGAAAACCAACTGGATAAGCTACAAGTAATAAAATATCTAAATTTAATTTTTTAATTAACTTATGTAACGTAATGATTACTTTAAATTTGGTCATTTAGATGATTATATAAGTAGATAAATCTTTGCATGGCTGTAACCCATGTAATAACGGCAAAAATATATACATAAATAAAATTGAAATTAAAAAACATAAATAATACAGCAAAAATTACTCTTTCTGGCCTAGCTGCTATACCTTTTTTATTGATTAGGCCATAAAAATCTGACTTTGCTCTCATATATGGTATTAAATTAGAAGCCACAATTATTGAAAATATTGATAATAATTCTAGATCGTTATTTGTATATGATATCCCAACAACACTCCAAATAATTAACTCGCCAATTCTATCTATTAACGAATCGAGAATAGCTCCTTTATCTGTCTGCATACCGACTTCCCTTGCATATGGACCATCTAAACCGTCTATTGCACTTCCTATGAAAATTAAAATTATTCCTAACTGTTTATTTCCGTGATAAAAGAAATAGGAACCCAAAATAATTACTAACAATCCTGCTATGGAAACTGTATTTGGTTGGACTTTAATAATTTTAAGAAATTTTATAAAAGGTTTAGCGAAACTTTCTGAACTTTTTTTAAAATATCTTTCAAGCATTTATATTTTCTGAATAAGGTTCGGTAACAATTTTTCCAGTTAAAGCATTAATTTCTACGATTGTTTTAAATTGTGGTGGGTTCTCATGAGAATAAACAATTACTGTCCAAACTGGTGTAAGTATATTTTTTAAACTAAACAGAAAAGTTAAAGCTATTGAATAATATCCAATTGAGTGATCAATTTTGTCTGTTATTCTTTCTATAACTTCTTGTTGTTGAATTTTAAATTTATTATCTACGGTAAACAAAATAGCAATAATAAATGTAAGAATGATAAATGTTGGAATAAAAGATACATAATCTATAACTTGGGAAGTTACAAAAGTAATTATTAATACAGCAAAAACAAAATAGGGATACTGTGAACGTTTACGTGGATCTGGAACAACATAGCTACCAACAGCTAAAGAGTTTAAATCTTCAGGAATAAGAGATTCCTCAGCTACTTTTTTATCAATTTCTATACCATCAACCATTTAAATTAAACTCCGGTTCCTTGAGTGTATTACGTATAATTTTCAAGCCTTCCTTATAATCAATATCCTTACTGTTATCTTCACCATGGATGTTTAGAGCAATAGTATCCTTTTTATTATCTTGTTCACCAATAATAATTTGTATTGGTGTTTTAGATTTTTCAGAATTATGAATCTTTTCACCTAATCTTATATTTCTATTGTCTATAGAGACTCTATAATCTTTAAGATCTTTTAGAAGCTTGTCTTTATATTCTTCTACATTACCAATAGTTAGAATATCAATTTGCGTTGGTGATAACCAGCCTGGTAAATTACCGGCATAATGTTCAAGCAATACAGCAGTAAATCTCTCAACAGATCCTAATAATGCTCTATGTATCATTACTGGTCTTTCTTTTTTATTTTCAGAATTTACATATTCAATATTAAAATTATCTGGTTGAGCAAAATCTATTTGTATTGTACTTAATTGCCACCTTCTTCCAATAGCATCTTTTGCATGCAAATCTATTTTTGGACCATAAAAAGCACCTTCACCTTCAGCGGTTTTAAAAGGTACTTCTAGTTCTGTTAATGATTGTTTTAAGCTGTTTGTAGCATTTTCCCAATCACTATCACTACCGATATATTTATTTGGTTTAGTAGATAAGTCCGCCTCTATTTCAGTTAATCCGTAACAACCTAATAAATTTACAGAAAATGAAAGCAGAGTTTTAACCTCATCATTAATTTGCGCTGTTGTGCAAAATATGTGAGCATCATCTTGTGTAAACCCACGTAATCTTAATAATCCATGTAGAACACCTGTTTTTTCATACCTATATACAGATCCAAATTCAAAATATCTTAATGGTAGTTCTTTGTATGAATGAAGATCACTCTTATAAACAAGTATGTGAAAAGGACAATTCATAGGTTTTAAATAATATATTTCATTGTTTTCATCATGGCTGATTGGTGGATACATATTTTCGCTGTAATGATCTAAATGTCCTGATGTTTCCCATAGAATAGATTTACCAATATGTGGTGTATTGACTAATGAATAACCATTATTCATATGTGCTTTCTTACTATAACTTTCAATAACATCACGCAGAATTGCGCCCTTTGGTTTCCATAAAAAATTACCAGAACCTAGTTCTTCACTTGTGGTAAACAAATCTAATTCATTACCTAATTTTCTGTGATCACGCTTTTCTGCCTCTTCTTGTTGTATTAAATAAGTATTTAAATCTTCCTTGCTGAACCAGGATGTACCATAAATCCTTTGGAGCTGAATATTTGTTTCATCACCACGCCAATATGCTCCAGATAATTTTGTTAGCTTAAAATATTTCAACAAACTTGTATTTGGTATGTGTGGACCCATACATAAGTCTACGAATTCATCATTGTGATAAAGTGAAACTGTATCATTACCAACACCCTCATTAGATTCTGCAGATTCAATAAGCTCAATTTTTAAAGTTTGTTTCTTAAAAAGTTTTGTAGCATCTTTTTTGGTAATTTCTGATCGTACGAAATTTTGTGAACTTTTTACAATCTTATTCATTTCTAGTTCAATATCTAATAAATCACTTTCTTTTAATGGCTTAGAAAATAAGAAATCGTAATAAAAACCGTTTTCTATACTTGGACCAACCCCATATTGGGCATCAGGATATAAATTTAATACAGCTTGAGCAAGTATATGAGCAGATGAGTGTCTTAGTATGTTCAATGCATCAAGATCTTTTTTTGTAACTATACGTACAGTGTTATTATCTGTAATTTCATAAGACAAGTCTTTAAAATTGTTATTTATTTCAATACAAATTGAATCTTTTAAAAGCCTAGGTCCGATACTCTCAGCAATTTCGTAACCCGTTACAGGCGATTCATAATTTCTTATTGTTCCATCTGGCAAAGTAATGTCGATAGTCATGCTTTAATATTAATCTCTATTTAATGTAATTTTGAACTTCCTCGTTAATTAAAATAAATCAAAATTTTGATTATAAAATATAAATATGAAAAACAATATTAGTTTTAAAAATAAAGAAATTGTCTTTTTATATAAAAAACTAAATAAAAAATATAATGTTGAATTGATTTATTCATTCGTAAATGAATATCAATTATACAATAAATCAATAAAAATATATACAGAATCTACAAGTGAAATAAGTTCTATTGATCTTAGAAAATTAAATATATTCTCACTTAATAAAAAAGCTCTGAAACAAATAACTAATTATTCAGAAATTGATCCAATAAGTTTTATGAAGAAAACAGGTAATAAAAAATTTAATAGTTTGGATGTTAAAAAGGTAACTAAAGTACTAAAAAATCGTAATACAAAGAATAGGAAAGAATTGATGTGTTTATATGCATATATTTATAATTACTATGTAAATTCAAATTACAATAATTACTCTTTATTCCTATCTAGTAAATTAAAATACTCAGAAAATTATATTAAGAATCTGACAAAGGAATTATTTATTTCAAAATATTTAACAAAAAACACTCAAGGGGTACCTGGGGGTTTATTTAGTAAAAAAACATTAACAGTATTTAATTCTCAAGAATTTCAACAGTATTTATAACTACATCATCAGTGGGTTTATCAGATGCATCAGTTTCTACTGAAGCAATTTTATCTATGACATCAAAACCATCAGTTACTTTACCAAAAATTGTATAGCTATAAGGTAGCGGATAATCGACATGCATTATGAAGAATTGACTTCCATTAGTATTAGGTCCACTATTAGCCATAGCAAGGATTCCTTTTTCATAAGGTCTTTGGTTATTCAATTCATCTTCAAATTTATAACCAGGATATTTTCCATAATCTCCATGACCAGTGCCAGAAGGATCGCCACCTTGAATCATAAATCCTGAGATTACACGATGGAATATAACTTCATCGTAATAACCATCCCTAGATAAGGATATGAAATTATTAACAGTTAATGGTGCATCATCTAAGAAAAATTCAACAGTCATTTCTCCTAAATTAGTTTTTATGACAGCTGTATAAGTTGAATCCATATTTAAATTCATATCTTGTTGTTTGTCATATACTTTATCGCTCATTGTTACTCCTATAGTTGTTGTTGGTTCATCTTCTATTACTACTTCTTCATTTTCTGATCCGTCTCCAGAACAAAAGTTAATAAGAAGTAAAATTATAAAGTATTTTTTCATTTTATTTTACTTAATCTTACTTTAGAAACAGCACAAAGTTTTTCATTATGATACATTTTTGCTTCCCATAATTGGTAAGACCGACCAATCTTAATTGGTTCTGCAATACAAATAATTTCACCATTTTCTACACTAGATAAAAAATCAGTATTGTTATTCACACCGACAAAGGTACCTTGATCTAAAAAGTTAGCACCGTATGAGCATATTGTTTCAGCTAATGTTGAATAGATGCCTCCATGCACCAAACCCATTGGTTGTTTGTGGTGATCTTTAACATTGAGTTTTGATTTAACATAATTTTCTTTAATATCAATCATCTCATGTCCAAGAAAGTTATCGAGATTATCACCATCAAAGTTAGTAAATTTACTCGTCATAAATACTCCTCAATCTTGATTCACCTACGTTTTTAATAAACCACCAATAACCTACCGAAAATGTAATTATTGTAAGGACAATTATAAACATAAGATAATTAATGTTTTCAAGGGTTGAAACTATTTCATAGACACTGTAGGCGTAGAGAAACAATCCGTAGAAAGTGATGAATAATGTAACAAAACTAAACCACGAAAATTCTTTTCCAATTTTTGCTACTACAATCTTTTTATCCTGTATTGGAAAAAAATAACTATTTTCTAATTTATGTGTAATAAATATTTCAGTATCAGAGAGTTTATTAATCTTTTTTTCCAAATATTCGGAATAATTTCGTGAAAATATAAGAAAATATGCATGAAAAGAAAGTATAACACTGCCTAATAAAGCTATTAAAGGCAATAAATACAGCACTTTTTCATTATTAAATGAAATAATCAAAGCAATTATGCTGATAGCAAAATAAAAACGTACATCATTCAAAAATTGTAGGTGATAAAACTTATTCATTGAACGCATTCGTTTAAGTTGATTTTCTAATATGTTTATTTCATTCATTTAGTAAAGTGTATTTAGTTTATGTTTAATAGAAAATCTTTTTTGATAATTTTAATTCTGCTTTTTCTTGTTAGTATTTTTAATCTATTTAATGATGTAACACTAGAGTATGTTGGTATTTCCTTAAATTTATATAAAGAATTCGAAATTAGCTGCGGATCTGTTCTTGAAATATTCACCAATCTTAATAATGAAGAATTTATTAAAACACTTGGTCCTAATAGAAAATCATGTATCGGTGCGGGTGTTGTCAAAGTAATAAATTTTATAAGTCTTACACTATTTTTACTTCTATCTGGTTATCTTGGTTTAAAATATTTTAAAAAATTAGACACAAGAGAAGACCTTACAGATTTAATATCTATTTTAAAAAGACGTAATTCAAAATAGCTATAATAAATTTATGAAAATAGGAGCTTTCGTACCGCAAGGATGGCGAATGGACCTTAATGGTATACCTGTAGAAGATCAGTGGGATACTATTCTCAATACTGCAAATCACATAGAAAATTTAAATTATGAATCACTATGGGTATACGATCATTTTCATACAGTTCCAAAACCAACACAAGACCCTACATTCGAATGTTGGACATTAATGTCAGCATTATCACAAAAAACTTCAAGGGTAAGGCTAGGACAAATGTGTACATGTAACTCTTATCGTAATCCTTCTTATCTTACAAAAGTTGCTTCAAATATAGATGTTATGTCTAACGGTAGACTTGAGTACGCAATTGGTGCAGGATGGTATGACCATGAATACAAAGCTTATGGATATGAGTATCCATCTGCTGGGGTCAGGTTAAAAATGCTCGAAGAGTCTTTAATTATTTATAAACTAATGACAACTGAAGAAACACCTACTTTTAACGGAACTTATTATCAGATTGACGGAGCAATTAACCAACCTAAACCAATACAAAAACCTTATCCTCCGCTTTGGGTATGCGGCGGTGGGGAGAAAGTAACATTAAAACTTTTAGCTAAGTATGGAGATTATGGGAACTGGGATGTTGATGTAGAAGGATTCATTCATAAATCAAATATTTTAAAAGAACATTGTAAAAATGAAAATAGAAATTTCAATGATATTGGTAGAACTCTACATACAAATGTACTAATAGCTGAAACAAAAAGTGATTTAGATACAAAAATAGATAAGCTTGCAGAATATACAAACATACCCAAAGACTATTACTATGAAAGACCATTAATTGGAACCAAAGATGAAGTGTTTAATACTATTAAAGAATACGAAAATGAAGGTTGTTCTTATTTAATTGCTTATGTACCCGACATTGTTTGGGGAGATACGCTCAACATATTATCCGAATTAAATTAATCCTAAAAAACGGAAGCCCCCAATAAAGAGGGCTTCCCAACAGGGCTGCGTATCACACTTAATTGAAACGCACTCTTAATATACCATTATTGATATACAAAAGTAAAGTTAATTGTCAAAACTAGGAGAATATGTACTCGGAACTAAGGAAATCCAGGGTTTTCCTTTAGGAACAAGAAGAGAGTTACCACTGCTATCTACAATATGAAAAGGATCTAAATTTGACCCTCGTTTCCAACGAGCATCTAGCATTTTTCCTTTATGCATAATTACTGCTCTACCTTCACCCACTGTTTTTACGGATGGAAGCTGTAGTGGATGTATGTACGGTTCACAGAATAAAGCAATAACAGTTGGAAAGGTAATTTGACCTGTTGTACCATCTTGATTTATCCAATTATGAGCATTACCTGAAGAGGAACCTCTGTAAGCATCGTAATAAGTTCTAGTATAAGTGGATCCATTCCATGTCCATGTTGTAGATGTTTGAGACGAAAATTTTAATTTTAATGAATTTATACTTGTCCAAGTATTTATATTTGGATCTCCCCACGGAAAAAGCGGCTGTGGATTAGTTGATTTTTTGTAACCTTTGGATATTGCAGTCGACTTTAATTTATAAGTATCAGCGTATAAATTATGAGGTGCTTTTCGTGAGGATATTCTAAAATAATCAGGCCTTCGATCAGTTATCACTGGAACACCCATATCAATAATTTCAGGTATCAAGCCACCTGTTGCACCACTGGCAATTAATACACCATCTATTGGTCGAAGTACTGTTGGGTCTGTAGGTCTGGCAGATCTTATTGGTCCATGATAAGTTGTATCAGATTCATAAAAAATATTAATAAATCTAGTCATACCCCCCTCTACTAAAACCTCAAATACCGCATCAGCATTTTGGGGACCTGACTGCGGTCTAGCACGTACATTATTATCATTCTTAATACCGATAACAATGCTATTGTTAGAGCCGGCTGGCATCACTAATCCATTGACCGGTGAGTTCACTCCATCTTTATAATTTTGTGTATTAACTCTACCGATAGTTACATAGGTTTTTTCTTTTTGAAGTGACCAACGATCAGCGAGGTAAGCATCTAATTCTTGTTGTGAGTTTACCTGAGCTGTTTTACCAAATCGATAAACGAATACAGGCTTAAAGCATGGATCTGGTACCCATATTCCATTACTATCAACATATCCAACAATACATTGTTTAGAAGTATCATAGTTTCTTAAGTCAAGTGCAGATGATTGATCAACGGATGATCCAGAATTAGATTCAGTATCTACAGTTGGTGTTGATACGTTGACAACAACATAGCTATCTTCACCTTTTTCTAGTGCAGATTTAGTCAATGGTCCTAAAACAGCATCTGGTATTAATCCAGCTTTTGTTTGAAAATTTCTTAATGCTCTTTTAGTACCTGGGCCATTCAATCCATCTAATTGAGACGTGTACAAACCTAACTGTTTTAATTTTTCTTGTGCATCATATATATCTTGCGAAAAATCCTGTTCTGAGTTAGATGCTTGGGATACTACAGATATTTTTTTTAAAATTTGTTTCTTATTTAACAATAACTGACAAGTTTGAGTGCCTACTATTCCATCAGCTTCTATATTGTTAGTGTTTTGAAAACTAATTAATGCGTTTTTTGATATATTTCCAAATTTTCCATCTATTTTTCCGTCGTAATACCCGTATGATTTTAAAACAAGTTGTAACATTATGTCAGATTTGACTGGATGAAATTGATTAACATCCTGGCATTGATCAAGATTAGAAGATGGAACGAAAGTTGATAAGAAAATAAGCCCTGCTATTAAATTTGTCATTATTCGATTCTAGTTATTTACTGTAATTTCGCCTTCATTTGGTAAAATATGAACCCATTGCGAACTTGGTGGAACTTGTATCAAGTTTCCTTGATTGTCAGATAGGACAAACGATTCATTTATATCTCCCCTTCTCCAAGTTCCTTCTATTGATTTTCCATTATTAAATACATAAACCTTACCAACACCCACAGTTAATACACTTGGTAATGTAGTAGCAGCATCTTTATACAAAGCTCCTTGTAACACAACAATAGTTTCGGCTGTTAAGATATCGGTATTACCTTCCTGAGTAATAAAATTATGTGCAGCAGCTTCATTACTATCAGAATAACTGTCAATAATAAATCTCGAATATTTTCCATCATCGAGTTTCCAAATAACAGTAGTGAACTCTGAGTATTTTACTGTTACTCTATTCGCATCTGAAGTCCAGCTATTTTGATCTAAACCGAAAGAGTAAAGTGGTTGCGGACCAGGTTGAAGAAAGTAGAATCCTCTGTCGTTAATTTTTTCACGCACAAGTTCTGTGTCAGCATATAAATTATGTGGTGCTTTCCTTGAAGATATTCTAAACATTGTTGGTGAAGATTGTTCTTCTAGTACAGGGACACCAAGTTCTCTTATGGAAGGTATTAACCCATCCGTTGCCCCTGATACTACTAAAGTACCACCATAAGGTCTAACCATAGTTGGATCAGTAGGTCTAGCTGATCTTATTGGTCCTAAATATTTAGATGAATTATCGAGGAAAAAAGCAAGAAATCTTGTCATCCCACCTTCGACTAATATTTCATGAACCGCATCAGCTTCTTGTAGTCCTGACTGTGGACGAGCATTAATGTTATTATCAATTTTAAAAGCAATAGCTCTTCTAGGTCTTTTAAGCCATGTTTCTGCTGGTAACTCTAATCCAGTAAAAGGTGACATCTTATCAACATCAAATTCATAACCTATAACTGTATTTACATTTTCACTAT
>ERZ802830.571-NODE-571-length-36982-cov-9.56839_pt1 | contig 36982 bp, 28 predicted proteins | sample MGYA00345654_ERZ802830 | MGnify/ENA primary metagenome ERZ802830 (study PRJEB30503, sample SAMEA104212375) | marine metagenome | biome: Westerlies Biome; feature: [SRF] surface water layer (ENVO:00010504) within the epipelagic zone...; material: water... | reverse complement strand
CGTTATTCCTGTGCATTCGAGCAACTTTCACATCGTCTGACGCCCTCCGCGTCAGGCCATGCCCGCCCGCCAAGAATGCTGGCTTTTCTGTAAATGAACCCCCCAGTGAGCCGGGGAAATTGTCCGTTCGAAGAAGGGCTCCATTAGATGGCATATACATCCGTGATAGTCGATGAGACTTATCAGGCGATACAAAAAAAGCCGTGTCTTTCATCTCTAGCGGTTCAAAAATCCTTTCTTTGAAAAATGCGTCTAAGGTTTGGCCAGAAAGCTTTTCAATTAGATAGCCCTGAATGTCTACGGAGATGCTATAGACCCATTTAGAGCCCGGTTGGTAATCCAGGGGAATATCTTTCAATCGTGGCATGCTCTCAGCGAGAGTCGCGTCCCCTCCGATGCCTGCTTCAACATACGCTTGCGCAATTGGGCCTCTCCCTATTGGCGGGAAGTATGTAAAGCCGCCGGTGTGGCTCATCAGCTCTCTGATTGTAGTTGGGTGATTCACAGATTCGGTTGCCCAGGTGCCGTCATCATTTGCTGATTTAGCCACTCTTAAGTCGGATAGCTCAGGCAAATGTTTTTCCAAGGGGTCGTCGAGCTCAAATCTCCCTTCGTCATGTAATATCATGAGTGCCGTACCAGTTACGGGTTTGGTCATGGAGAAAATACGAAATATTGTTTCATTCTCCATCGGTGTCTCGTCTTCCACATTCTGGTAACCCAGAGCTTTATGCATTTGCACTCTTCCGCTTTGTGCAACCATTAGCACTGCGCCTGACAATTTTCCTTCGTCAATTCGGGATTGAATATCTGCTTCCGCTGCGTCTAGTCGAGATTGTTCGATATCCGCATAATTGCTTGGTGCAAATAAGCATAGAATAAAATAGAGACCCAATCGAACTACTAGGGCGTGATTAGTTGACATATACTGTTTCCTTAAGCTGAGTTTTTTAATCCAACAAAAATAAGTTAGATACGATACTGATTTCACCGCCGCATAAGTCTATTAGTGGCAGGTGGAAGTTATCATAGGTTACTGCGGAAGTGGAAAGCGTTCGAGAATTTTTCTAATTGCGCCCTCTGTTACACTTGAGCTGACGATATTCATACCACGATGGATGCCTTCTGCGATAAGCAGTGGGGTATGACCGATTTCATTCTCTTGATTCCAAATTGAAATCTCTGCACCCTGCTCGTATAAGTAACTTATAACAGACGGTAAGTGCTTGTATGCAGCACCATGCATCGCTGTGTTGCCTTTGGCATCTACTGCATTGATATCTCCCCCAAGGCTCATCGCAAATTTGACTGCTTCGAGGGCTTCTTCCTCAGTTCCCGGGTCCTCTCCTGGAGCTCCTGTTCCCAACCCAGCAGCAACCATTAAAGGCGTGCTGAGATCATCATTAGGCACATGAGGGTCTGCCCCTAAATCAACAAGTAAGCGCATCAGGTCCACATCTGCTGTTCGTGCAGCTAGCAAAAAAGCTGTGCCTCCTCGCATGTTAAGATCACTCACTCCGACGGGGGGGCGTTTGGAAACTTTCGCGTTTATGTCTGCACCGGCTTCTACGAGCATCCTCGTAAATTCTAAACTACCTAGTTTCCCAGAGCCTTGAGGGGCGGGATTGTTCGATCCAGCTTGGCCCGCTTTGCGAATCCAAGTAACTTGATGAATAGGAGCCCAGCCTAAAGGTGCAGCGTTTGGGTCTGCGCCCAACTCCAGAAGCAATGCAGCAGTTTCAAAATGAGCACTTCCTATCGCGAGCAGTAGTGGAGTCATTCCAGTTTGAGCAGCCGACGACATTCCGTTCTCGGTCACGACTGCTTCTCTTGCGGGGAGAGCTTCGTTCGCTAGAGCGCCACTCGTGATCAATGATTGGACAATTTTGGTTTCTCCTTCCCTGGCCGCAAAAAGAAGGGGCGTGAACCCTTTATCTGACCTTGCCGAAACTTCAGCTCCTTCGGAAACCAATAACTCTAACACTTTCAGGTTGCCTTCAGCCGCCGCCCACATCAGGGCAGTCTGACCTCTCCAACTCTCTCTTGCATTTACATTGGCCCCTGCTTCAATCAGCAAACTAACCACTTCTCTGACACCGGTGCGCGATGCTGTCATGAGCACCGATTCATTTTCTGCCATGACAGTATTAGCGAAGGCACCAGCTTCTAATAGCATTTTCACCATATCAGGGTTTCCGTTATTTGCTGCTAGCGATAGGGCAGCCACCTCGTAACGGTTTTTTGCATTAACATCCGAGCCTGCCCTTATAAGCAGCCGTGTCATTTCGAGGGAGTCATTATGCACCGCCCAGTGCAATGCTATTGAACCATCCGAGTCTGGAGAGTTTGCGTTCTCGCCCGAATCTAACAAAATTCGCAAGGAAGACAGGTCTTGAGCCTTGGCGGCATCAACAATAGAGTTTTGGTCCTCGGCTAAAAGTGAATTACCACCGAATGCTATTAAAGCTATTATTAAGTTTTTTAACATGCGTTAGTTCTCTAATTAGGCTGGATGAAACAGCTCATCAATTCGACCCGTATTGTCTGCGAAGTTGTCTAAATGCACTCCGACGCTGTCCAAAAGAGTAAGATGAAGATTTGCCAATGGGGTTTGATCATCGCTATAGCGAATATGCCGGCCGCCATGTATTCCGCTGTTTGAGCCACTGACTACAACAATAGGCAGATTCTTATGGTCATGGACATCTGGATTACCCATTCCGCTACCCAATAAGTATGTTGAGCCGTCTAGCAAAGTGCCGTTTCCATCGGTTGTGTTAGCCATTTGCTCTAACATGTAAGAAAAAAGAGATACATGATACTTATTAATTTTAGAGAGTTTCTCTAGTTGGACCGGATCGTTACCATGATGTGATATTGGATGATGTGGCTCAGTCACTCCAATCTGAGGATAGGTTCGATTGCTGGTTTCCCTAGCGAGTTGGAAAGAAACCACGCGAGTTAAGTCGGCTTGCAAGGCTAAAACTTGGAGGTCCATCATGAGCTTCACATGTTCTTCCCAATCCTCTGGAACGGTCGTGGGCCTTTCCAGGTCAGGTAGTTTCGCTTTTTCGCTTTGTGCTTGTGACATTTGTATGCGCCGCTCTACCTCTCTAACGGTATCTAAGTACTGGTCAATTTTTATTTTGTCTGCAGAGCTTAACTGCTTTTGATACTTGTTCATGTCTACCATTACTGCGTCTAGTAAAGAGGCGTTTGCTGATAGTTGAGCGTTTCGCTGCTCTGGGGTTCCCCCATCGCCAAACAGGCGCTCGAAAAGCACGCGTGGATCCGCTTCTGTGGGGAGAGGGGTTGTAGGGGATGACCACGACAAGCTGTTTTGATAGACGCACGCGTAGCCATTATCGCAGTTACCAACCTGAGAAATTATATCGGTACCAAGCTCCAAAGACGGAAAAGGAGTATTAGCTCCAATGACTTTGGCGGCTATTTGATCGACGGTAGTTCCCAGATAATAATCACTTCCTTCTGTGCGCTTGGCTTTGACGCAGCTTAGAAAAGCGCAATTAGAAGAGGCGTGATTCCCAGTGGTGTGCGCATCATTAATCTCGAGATTCGAGATGACCGACACGTTATCAATAAAGGGGTTCAGTGATTCTAGAGATGGCGTCAGGCTTTTTAGTTTTCCTTCCTGCTTAGGGACCCAGGGTGCTGGGTTCATTCCCATCGGCATATAGACATAACCTAAACGACGAACAGGTTCAGTTAACTGACTGGATTGTGCAAGCGCTGGCACCATAGCATCGAGCAACGGCAAGGCAACGGATGCTCCTATTCCTCTTAGAATTGTTCTGCGCGGTAATACCTTTTTGGTGATTATCATAAGGTTCGCCTCATTTGGAAAGGTGTGCTCTTCACAAGAGCCAAAATTATGGAACTGAAGCTGTAATCGTTAGCGGCAGCTTCTTTGGTGATTGATCTGATTGCAGGTGCGTCGTAATACTCTAGCCCGCGTCCGAGGGCGTAAGTAAGTAACTTTTCGCTCATCGTGCCGACGAAAGCCTCCGGGTTTTTTACCAACATATTGCGTAGACCGATTACTCCGTCCAGAGATTCACTGCCTGGAAGATTACCAGACGTATCGATTGGCGGATGGTCGCTATTGACGTTCCGTATTCGTCCGATTGCATCAAAATCCTCCATAACTAGCCCGATCGGATCCATGACTTCATGACAAGACGCGCAAACAGGGTTGGCTCTATGTTGAGCCATTCGATCGCGCATGGTCTCTATCTTCACCTCCGACTGATTCTCCGCCAGTGCCGGGATGTCATCAGGCGGGGGGGGCGGTGGAATACCTAGCACATTCTCTAGTACCCACTTCCCTCTTTGGACCGGTGAGGTTCGGGTTGCATACGAGGTAACTGTTAAGACACTTCCATGACCTAGAAGTCCAACTCGCTCGCTAGCTGGGTCAAGGGCTACTTCGCGAAAGTGATCTCCGTACACATTCGGAATGTCGTAGTGGCGAGCCAGCCTTTCATTTAAGAAGGTATAGTCTGCGCTGAGTAATTCCATAACATTTCGATCATCGGCAATAATATTTTCGAAAAGCATCTCCGTTTCTCGCCGCATTGCCTGGCGAAGATTGTCGTCGAAATCTGGGAACAGTCGCAGGTTGGGGTCGACTGCATCAAGGTTTCGCAGATAGAGCCACTGGTCGGCAAAGTTCGATGCCAGCGAAGCCGCTTTTGGATCGGCTAGCATTCGCCTGACTTGTTGCTCTAACACTTCTGAATCTCTCAGCGACCCTTTTTTTGCCAATTCCATCAATTCTTTGTCGGGAATGCTGCTCCACAAAAAGAAGGAGAGTCTGGAGGCTAGCTCCAATTCACTGATGGCATAGATTTGACCGGAAGCGAAATCTTTCGGATCTTGCTCGATTCGAAATAGGAACTCTGGGCTGACTAAAAGAGCCCGAAGCGCCATCTCAATGCCAGGCTCAAAACCCTCCTCTTTATTTACTTGATCAAAGAACTTTAGGGGGGTTGCTATATCCTCATCTGAGACTGGTCGTCGGAACGCCATAGTGGCGAGATCGGTGATTATATTTCTTGCGCACTCACCAGCTGACTTCCCATTATCTGGCTTGCAACTCAAGATACGTTCACGACTGCTGGTCTCGGATACACCTGCCGAATCATATGGCCCTGCGATAGAAACCGATAAGACAGCAGGTTGCTGCCGGGGATGCCTGTCTCGATTGAAATGAGCCTGATAGGGCTGTCTCGTGCTTTCTATCACCGCGGAATTCTTCTTAATGAAAGTAACCCCTACGTCGCGGGACCCCGCAAGAACAAAAGCGGAGGTTTGAAGCCCGGTTCCCGCTCCCTGGTCAGAATAGTAGAACGTGGCAAATCTTTCAGAGCGATTAGGTTCAACTTCGAAGATGGCTACCTGGTCTCCATCAATATTGACCTCCACTTCGTGAGCTTCGGTAAGACCTTCTATATTTTCATTGCGGTCTCTGGCTAATGTGACGTCTATACGGTAGTTGCCGTCACGAGGAAAATGATAGCTAAATTGTGTCCCACCTCTCGTGCCGAATGGTAGTCCTTCAAACCGGTCTTCCTGGGTGCGGTCAGCCGCCACTAGCTCTACATGGCTTGAGGGGCTATTCAGAGGGGCGCCAATTGCTAAACGGGAAATCTTCTGTGCGGCCGCAAGATAGCGCTCCATTAATGTTGGCGATAGATTAGTAAGGTTAACGTTGTCAAAACCAAAACTAGCGTCGTCCTTTGGGAGTAGTTCTGACACATCGATATTCAGATCGAGTATGTCTCTGATCGCATTCTGATATTGCTGCCTGTTGATACGGCTGAACGCTGCAGTGCGCCCCGGGTTGGGATTGTTTAGCGCGACGGCATCCAGAGCGCTGGCCAAATCAGATTCAAACTTCTCGAAAATTGCCTTCTCGGGTCTTGGCATCCCAGTTGGCGGCATTGCATTAGCTCGGAGTTTCCGCAGAACTCTCTCCCAAACATCTGGGTGCTCCTCAATGTTACTAATATCGTATTTATCAAGCTCGAGGCCGCCAGTTTTAAGAGTACTGTTATGGCAAACGACGCAGTATTGATCAACAATTTGGGTATTGGTGGGACCTGCTGAAGCCAAATTTGCTGAAGCGTCGGAGTTCAAATAAGGAGAAATAGTTGGCCGTATATACGCGGCGCTCGCTACGAGGATAATTAAAAAGGTTATTGACGCAAAAAGCCCTGTTTTATTCATTTGCCCTCCATTTTGAAGGTGCTTATTTTATTTGGTTACCTTGTTTAGCCATCTAACTAAGATCAACAAGTTTGACCTTTCAACTTAAACTGCCCCTCGTAGGCTGTCAAGGGCATTCAGAGGTTCTCTGAAGCCCATTTTGTCTGGGTTGTGGCTAATCAGCTATGGAGAATTCTATGCGATCAAATACAAATTTGTTGTAATTCTCGAGTAGAGGGTTCCTCGCTGCAGAAAATTCAGTCCATAGCTGGTATTTCGATGATTCTCTCCGAACGAAGAGTTTACTGGTTTTAAATTCTGCAGAGACTACCGATCCGGCGAGATCTGATGATACATTAAGTTTATCGCTGCAATTTTCGGCCTTTTGACTGCGGGGGTACAAGTCACTTAATACCAGAGTGGGACCAACTAATTTAAAACTTAAGCTGAAGAATGACCTCTGTTCAGCTGAGTTGTTCGTGACCGTCACGCAGTCGGAAATTAATTCCGAAGTGGTCGTGTAATAGTTAGTGCCCATAGAAAATTCTTCGTAAAGACTTTCATTGACTGTAAGAGCGGCTCTTACGACATCACCCCATATGTCATAACCCTTCGCGTTCAAATGAAGCCCATCTGACACAAAAATATCTTCGCGTACCTGACCATTTTCTTGAACTAAATATGTGTCCACGTCCACATGATTAATCTTACTATCTCTGTTTGCCCTGTCGGCGAAACCTTTATTAACAGTTTTTGCTTGGCTCCAAAGGTGAGCTCTCGCAGTACTTGGCTTCACAGAGAGCACATAGATTCGCGCAAAAGGGAGCGAGGTTTCTATCATGTCAATTAATGTGTCGAATTGGGAAAGGATTGTGGATGGGGACAGGCCCCATGCGAGGTCGTTATCTCCCTCGTATAAAACGATTGCTCGTGGGTTGTATTTAGCGATTATGCGATCAAAGTAGTAAATCACATCGTTCATAACGCTCCCTCCAAAACCCCGATTTATCACTGTGAGAGGCGATAGCTCGACTTTTGCATCATTCCAAAAGAGAAAGCTGGAACTTCCAACAAGCAAAATTGCATCTGTGGGTGGTGGAGATGAGAAATCTTGTTCTTCGAATTTTATAATCTGCGACAGGTATCTAAGGGGATCTGGTTGATATTGAGCGAAGCCCAACTGGGCTTGGCTTGCAAAGAATATGGCCCACCATACTTTCTTAAGGCAACGCACAAACATCCAAATAAAACTTATCATAGGTGCGCCACTCCAGATGGCTTTGGGAGTTGATTCGCAACGAAATAGCCGAACTAGTGCTACGCGACTCCAGCACCGCGAACGCCGACATAAACCGAATACAAAGATTGGCTTGCGGTCATGAAGAGACGATTTCGTTTTGCTCCTCCAAAACAAATATTTGCACAAACTTCTGGTAGTCGGATAACACCAATTGTGTCGCCGTCGGGGGCAACAATTTGTACGCCTGGTCTCGCGCCTGCCCACACATTGCCGTCTACATCGCAGCGAATTCCATCAGCTGAGGTTCGGGAGTCTGTAGTCGGATCCACTAACTCTGCAAATACTCGCCCGTTTCGCAATCTGCTGCCATCCACATCCCAGACTTTGATATCTCTTCCTGCGCCAGTATTTGCTACATAAAGCAGAGAGTAGTCAGGCGAAAAACATAGACCATTCGGCGCATCGATGTCGTCTGTTACGCGATTGATTTGGCCGGAAGAGTCGACCCTATAAACAGACAAGGGGTGCAGTTGGTCCGCTCGGTTTCCTTCGTAGTTCCCTCTGATGCCATAAGGTGGATCGGTAAACCAAATGCTTCCATCAGGATGTACAGTTGCATCGTTCGGAGAGTTAAGGGGCTGACCTTCGTAACTATCTGCAATCACTGTGACGGAGCCGTCATACTCGTAGCGAACAACTCTGCGATTGCCGTGTTCGCAAGAAATTTGTCTCCCTTGAAAATCGAAAGTATTCCCATTGCTATTGCCTGACGGGTTCCGGAACTCAGTCACGCGATTGTCGTCCTCAATCCAGCGCAATTGTCGATTATTAGGGATGTCACTCCAAACAAGAAAACGTCCTACGCCATTCCATGCAGGACCCTCGGCCCACATTGTGCCTATATGGTGACGTTGCATCGGAGTATTAAATAAAATATAACGCTGGAAGCGGCTATCTAGGGCGACTAAGTCCGGGTCGGGATATCTTAATGGCGTGTTTCCCGACCAGTCTCGGGGAGCGGCTGGTTCAAGTTCCTGAGAGTTAACTATATTGGGTAAGAGTGATACAGCTGCTGCGCTTGCAGCCATGAAGTCGCGCCGTTTCATATAAACCTCTTTAATTTCTTTTTGTTTTAGTTCGAAAAATGATTCACCGCAGAGAACCGATAAAGAAAGATGCTAATGCAAGCTGAAGGCCTTGTCGAGATTACGAATGAATTGGATGCCGCAAATTAGATGTCTTATTAGGAGGAGTCAGCTGCGTCTAAGAATGGTCCATCTACGCATAAGCGTCGCCCATCTGGTGCATCGCACGCACCGCAGATACCAACGCCACACTTTGTGAGATAGTCGATGGCATTATGGATTTTATTTGGTTGCACATACTTTCGCTGCAGGGTCTCTGCAGCGCGAACCATTGGGGCCGGACCGCAGTTGTAAAACACCAGCGAATCCAATTCCGCACTTGATAAATTATTAAGATTTCTCTCTAACAGCTCTGTTATTAATCCCTTCGCGCCGTAACTACCGTCATCTGTAGCTACGTGTAGATTGCCTACTTTTTCTGACTCCTCTATGAAATAAAGCCGTTCTTTTGAGCGCGCGCCGAAATAAATATCTGTGTTACCGAAGTCCCGGGCGAGTTGATAAACTGCGGCGAGACCGGTTCCACCGGCAACGGCTATTATTTTAGCGTTCTTAGGAGGTTTTACAGCGTTTCCGTGGGGACCCCTAACGTAAGCTTCAGTTCCGACAGGCAAGGTCATCAGTTCTTTGGTGAAGTCTCCTAAATTTATAACTGCAAGCTTAAACGGGTCATCCACAAGAGCGGAAAACGGCTTTTCGCCTAGCCCTGGTATCCAAAGGAAAACAAATTGACCAGCTTCGATTTTCACTTTTCGATCAAAAGTTAATATGCAAATATCTTCCGTAATTTTCTCGTTCTTGACTAGTTTCACTGGTTGGAAATCCATGTCTATGTCGTACCGAACCAGTTCTTCAGAGTCGTTTGTTTTGTTCTCAAGATCTTTTGTTAGTACTTTAAAATAAGTCACTATTTCTTCAGTTGTCATCCCAATGAGGGCTGACCCTATTCCAAAAACTGACGCACCCTTTTCTCGAAATCGGTGGACGTCAGTCGCGCCGCTGATCCCACCGCAAGCAATTATTGGACAATTAACTGCGTCACGTATTTCGGAAACGCACTTTAAGGCGACTGGCAAAATTTCTTTCCCAGACACTCCACCTTTCTCATTGCTTAAAATCGGATGACCAAACGCGTCATAGCGTTCAGGTCCCATGGTGTTGATCGCGCATATGGCATCAGCACCCCCATTCACAGCAGCTCTAGCTATCTCTGCAATGTTGGGAACATTTGGAGTTAATTTCGCCACAACAGGCACACCAACCGCAGCTTTAACAGAAGAGACAATCTCCTCGACTAACGCCGGGTCCTGTCCCATGGCCATTCCAAGGCCTTTTGCGTGTGGGCATGAGAGATTAAGCTCTAAGCCGTCTCCGTAAGGAGCTAACTTTTTTGCGACATCTACATACTCTTCCACAGATGCTCCAAAAATAGATATTAACAAGAAGCGGTCGTGGGGGATTGCAAGTTGCGCCAGCAACTCGGCTGACTTTTTTACTCCAGGATTGGTGAGTCCAACCGCGTTTGTAAAACAGCCAGGTTGGTACTGTGTCAGGATAGGTTCTCGATAGCCTTGACGAGGTTCAGGGCCAATGCTCTTAGTGGTCAGAACCCCAACTTCAGGTATTAGATTAAAGAATCGATGAATTATATTTGTGGAGCAAGTTACGATTCCAGATGGAATCGTAAAAGGACCAGAAAGATTCTTGCCTAAAAACTCGTTTTTCAAGGTGTTCGACAATATAAGTGAGCTGTTTTTGAAGTGTGTATTTTAAAGCTTAAATGCCCAGAACGCACTAATTCAGTCTAACCTTTGGAGCAAAACTAAGAATTAGTTTTGGTTTTGAAGGCTAAAAATCAAGAATTGAAATTTATTAGCTTAATTAAATTAACGCTTTGAGAGCAGGCTTGGTCACTTTACCCATTGCATTTCTGGGTAGAGCCTCAACAATCTTTAAATACTTAGGAATTTTGTAGGAAGACATTTTTCCATCACACCAAGATTTAAGAGAATCGAAATCCAAAGTTGAGCCTTCTTTTATTGCAGCTACTGCCGTTACGGCCTCTCCCCAGGTGTCATCTTCAACGCCGATCACAGCAACTTCTGAGATTGAATCATGTGTCAGCAGGACCCCCTCTATCTCAAGCGCCGATAGCTTATAACCACCCGACTTGATGATATCAACTGAGGACCGACCCATTATGCGGTAGTAACCGTCTTCAACAACGGCAACATCGCCAGTGCAAAACCAACCGTCTCTGAAAGAACTCCTTGTCGCTTCCTCATTGTCCCAGTACTCAAGAAAGACGTTGTCTCCCTTGATACGAATTTCCCCAGCTTCTGCTTCATTCTGCACGGGGTTATCGTTCTCATCAAAAAGTTGACAGTCTACGCCTGGTAACGGTTGGCCGACTGCACCTGCCCGACGTTCACCGTTGTAGGGGTTAGAAATACCCATGCCGATCTCTGTCATGCCATATCTCTCGAGCAACGTTTGCCCCGTCAACTCTTTCCATTGCTTAAACAGCTTTACCGGGCATGCGGCAGATCCGGAAATGTTGAGGCGCATTTTTTTGAAACCGTCACAAATTTCTCGAACCTTCCTCTCATCTATGGTTTCAAAGTATTGAATAAGTTTCACATATATCGTAGGGACAGCCATAAAAACATTATAAGTGCCAATAGTAATTTGTTCTGAAATTTTAGGGATGTCAAAATTTTCAAATAAGTGCACTGTGGCACCTGCCCATAGGCCGCAACTCAGGATATTAATTATTCCGTGTATATGATGAAGGGGAAGAAACAGGGGAATGACATCTTGGTCTGACCATTCCCACGCTTCTATCAGCGTTGTTATTTGTGCGCTGATTGTTTTATGAGTACTTACTACTCCTTTTGGCTTGTTAGTGGTGCCTGAGGTAAACAACATCATTGCCCTTCTTTCCAGGGCAATAACAGGAAGTTTCTTTGCTGTTGTTGCTAAAACATCGTCGACAGAAAGGAGTTCTATCTCAAGGGAGTTGCAGAGATCGCGCAACGAGTCGTGGTACTGTAGGCCTGCCACCATCCTGGTCACGTTAGCACAGGTGAGGTAGTGGTCAAGCTCGGAAACGGCTGAGGCAACATTAAGTGGTACTGCTATCCCTCCCGCTCGCCATACCCCATGCATGGCTGTGACATAGTCCAAGCTGGCCGGCAGAAAGAATGCAATACGCTCCTCTTTTAAATCTTCTTCCTCTCCAAGAACGCCAGCGGCGAATAGATTAATTCTTTCATTGACCTCTGAGTAGGTGTGACTCCTGGTACCTTCCATTAAGGCTATCTTATCACTGTTGCTATTTAAAGGTGGAAAAGACGTTTCAGACATAATTGCTTCCGCTAGTTAAATTTATTCAGCATCAATAGATTGTGCTTACCACAAAGAACAGAATTGATGGGCCTAACAAGCAGCCTACCCCAGTATAAAATGTTGCTGTCATTGCCCCATAAGGGACGAGTTTGGGGTCCGTGGCTGCCAAGCCTGCTGCGACACCGCTAGTAGTGCCCATCAGTCCGCCGAAAACCATTGCAGACTGGGGATTATCCAACCCTATGTATTTTGCTACCAAGGGTGTACCTATCATCACTAAAATTGATTTAACCAAGCCAGCCGCTACACTCAATGTGATTACTGTGTCTGAGGCTCCGATCGCTTCACCAGTGACTGGACCGACTATATATGTGACAGCTCCAGAGCCGATTGTTGTGATGGCGGCTGCGTCAGTATAGCCAAAAAGAACAGCAACGACGGCTCCCACTAAAAAGGAGACAATAACACCAGCGAAAATGGAAATTCCGCCTGCGACACCAGCTTTTTTTAATTCGCTCAACTTTACGCCGAAGGCGGTCGCAACAATTGCGAAATCCCGCATCATGCCTCCACCCATTAGACCGATGCCGCCTAGCAAGGCTATGTCAGCGACACCGGTGCTTCCGCCTGTCGCAATACCCCCAAAATATGCTGCCACTAATCCCAGCGCTATGGCTATCGCTGAGCCATGGATTCGGCCAGCGGTCAATTTGTCGGCAAGCAGATAGGAAATCCAGATAGTTATCCCTACAACGGCAAAAGCGACTACTAAGTTGTTACGAACAAAAACTGTTTCGATGATATCCATATGATATTTCCTTAGCTTTTATCCGTTGAAGAATTATTGCCAATCCTGCTCAGAACAGGAACTAGTGCAAAGCTAACGGTCACTGCCGCAACCCCGGCTACCAGAGCTAATAGTCCGCCTTCTGTCGCGCCCGCCACATCTTGTCTTGCCGCCATGGCAACTACAATTGGTATGTACATCGCGCTCCAGAATTTGATGCCACTGCCCGCTGCACCATCCGTTAGTGACTTAAACTTTTCAGAATTGCTCGCCAGAACTAGGAAAATCATCGCTATTCCCACGCCACCGACATTAGCATCAACATTTAAAGCTACACCGATAGACTCACCGAGTAGCATGCCCAAGATCAGGCAGCCCGACAAAAGTGCTACACCATAAACAATCATTATTATTTTCCTTTTTCGGTAGCGTTAGCGTACTTATAACGAAATTGGATGATATGCTGGCGTTCGATTAAGTGCAATTTGGGATGAGAACGGTGAATCCAACTTGCTAAAGGTGCTTGCAATGCCATAATGGAGGCCATGAAGTGTTTTTACCTAAAGTTTAGTAGGGTTTAGATAGTGGAGATGGACATGACAAAATTCAAATTGATTCTGTTAGGCCTCGTAATCAGTTTTTCCTCGGTTAATTATGCGGACAAACCTTTTAGTGCCGATCAGTCTTTTGGCGGAGAGGTGCCAGTCAATGGCGATCCAGTTACTCTTAAAGAGGCTATAGGCAGTATAGAGGAAGCCGAGGGCGAATTTATAAAGATAAGGGGTCAGATAACCGAGGTCTGTCAGGCGAAGGGGTGCTGGATGATCCTGGTTGATGGAGATACTTACGCTAGAATTACCTTTGAGGACTATGGTTTTTTTGTGCCAACAGAGACTAGCATGCAACGCACGGTAATTTTCGGTCAGCTAAGCCAGCGAACCCTGTCTGGTCAACAAGCGGAGCATTTTGCGCAAGACGCGGGATCTCAATCTAAAATTAAGCTTGAAGGAGAAATAAGGGAATACTCTATCCTTGCGAGAGGGGTGCAGTTGGAAAATAGAAGCTGAACAGTCTGAGTTAATCAATTTAAAAGGAAGGTTCAACCTTCCTTTTTTTTGCTGTGAATAAAGGCAGAAGATTATGCTAGGTTCCCGACCTGCTACTTTTGTAACAGGCCGGGAATTCAAGGAGCATTTGGATACAAGCTCAATTTATTAGCATGTATCTCAAACAGCGCAATACATCATTAGATCACTATGTTGTGTTGCGGGGCCAATGCTAGCACTCTATATTGTGTCACACAAGGTTGGAGTGACACGAAAGGTAGCCGAAACGACTTTATAAAATCTAGCATGGGGGGAGGTATTAGAGGATAGTAAAGTAAATACTTTACTATCTCAGGTATTTTCCTGATTAATTAGGCTAAGCCAATGTTTGGGTCAATAAAATTGCTCATAATTCTCTGAGCCAGATGTTTTTGAAGGACACGACCTGGCCATGGTCCTGAAGAAGCAGTGGGAGTTTGCTTGTGCAGTCCATTGTTTCTCGGATTTCGTAGGGTTCGCAGACGGCGGCATATTCAGGCACATTCGGGAATGTGCTTCCAAGTACTTCGACATGATTTAGTACTAAAACTCCATTCTGGAACAAAGTAATGTAGGCGGGTGATTTCAGTTCCCCGTCTCTTGTATATATTGGAGCTTTAAAAACAATGTCATAGCTTTGCCACTCCCCTGGGCGTTTTGATGCATTAACAAGGGGTGGATATTGGTGGTATACCGAGCCTGCCTGACCATTCACGTATGTGGGGTTCTCCCAACTATCTAACATTTGTATCTCAAACAAGGCCTGCATGAATATGCCGCTATTACCTCGACTTTGACCCGAACCGACTATTTCTGCGCTTGGTTTCCACTCAATATGCATCTGAATGTCGCCGAATGACTGTTTGCTCACTAATGTTCCTGTGCCGTTTGCGACCGTGAGAACCCCTTCTTCGATTGTCCATTTCGAGGGCTCCCCCGACCGCACATGCTCCCAACTATCCATATTTGTCCCATCAAAGAGAACGATCGCGTCGGATGGTGGTGCGCCGTCGATGATTCCTGTGACTTTCGGAGGTATCGGGCCGCTTGGGTCCCCAAGAATGGGTGTTTGCGCCGCAATCTGAGTCGTATTCAAAAGAAGTAGAAGTGCTCCAACAAATAATCTCATCCAGCTGCGCCCCTATCAGAAGTAAGTGTTTTTTAGAGTATTAAAACTGTATGCAACCGAATTCATGCCGTCCTCCGGGAAGTCATGTTCAACGAAATAATGCTTGATCCCCGCTGTTTCCGCGTATGAAAAGATCTCAGAAAAATCTATTTCGCCCTTGCCTACATCAGCCATTTCTCCGTCAGGGCTCCGGTCTTTTACATGGACCAATGGAAAGCGACCAGGGTTTTCTCTGAACAAGGAAATCGGACTTACGTTCGCGTTCACTGCCCAATATAAATCCAGCTCGAAATAGACCGTGTTGGCATCTGTCTGAGCTAGAAGGTGTTCATACCCTGTTCCAGTCCCTTGTGCCTCGAACTCAAAGCTATGATTGTGATAGACAATGGTCAAGCCGGCTTCTTTGCATTTTTGTCCCACTTCGTTCAATGTTTCTGCGTGCTTTTCGAAATCCGACAGTGTGCGCTCAGCGGCCGGAACCGAGGGGATGACAATATAGCTTTGACCTATCTCTGCCGCGATATCAATTTGTTTGTTCAGATCGTTTCGAATGAGGTCAAGTGATATGTGGGATGCAGGAGACGACAGCCCGAGCCTATCGAGTAGATCTCGTACCTCTCCCGCTGACCTTCCGTAATAGCCAGCAAACTCCATTTCCTTATAACCGAGCTCAGCAACCCTCTCCAAGGTCCCTTCAAAATCATTAGTCATTTCCTTGCGCAGAGTGTAAAGCTGAAGACCAATACGATCTACTTGACGTCCTTGCGCCTGAGCTGCCATTGTCGGCAATAAGGTTAAAGCGCTCGCTGCGGTTATTTGACGCAGAAATTGTCGGCGGGACTGCAATTGATTCTTCATTCCTAGTTCTCCTAATTTCTAGAAACACTAGTCTATCGGATCGGAGAAAATAGTGACAGCTAGCGAATAGCTCTAGCAGGTCTATACATCAAGTGATAGCCAAACCGCGCCGGACTCGCTTGAGCTAACAGCTGTCTCGACAAAACGAACCCCTCTTAACCCGTCTTCCACGTTAGGGACTAGAGAGTAAATTTGAGGCTTATTGTTATGGGCAGTTATTAAATCAGCTGAGTCTCGGTAAATATTCGCAAATCCTTCAATAAAACCTTCGGGGTGCCCACTCGGTATTCGTGTTGCATCACTGGCCGCACGGCTTAGTGCAGATCCTCCCCGTGATATTAAGTTAGCAGGCTCTCCTAAGCGCGAAAATTTAAGATAATTCGGATTTTCTTGAGACCACTCTAGACCCGCTTTGCTGCCAAAGATCCTCAACCTAAGCCCATTTTCATTGCCGGTCGCCACCTGACTGACCCATAACATTCCCTTCGCGCCGTTTTCGTACTGCAATAAAATGCTTGCGTTGTCATCGAGTATCCGGCCCTCAACAATTGAATCTAAGTCCGCCAATAGTGAGGTTGCACGGAGTCCAGTAACGAATTCTGATAAGTGAAAAGCATGGGTCCCGATATCACCTATGGCTCCTCCTTTGCCTGCCTGCTTTGGGTCGGTTCTCCATAAGGCTTGCTTATTGCCGGATTTTTCTATGTCGTTTGCGAGCCAGTCCTGAGCATATTCCAATTGAATAACTCGTAATTCGCCTAATTCATTATTAGCCACCATCTCGCGAGCCTGCCTTACCATCGGATAGCCGCTATAGTTGTAGGTAACAGCGAATACTAGACCGGTTTCTTTCGCCACCGCTGCCAACATTTCAGCGTCTGCTAGATTGCTTGTAAGTGGTTTGTCGCAGATCACATGAATTCCTTTTTTCAGGAAAGCTTCAGCTACCGTTGCGTGTAAATGGTTTGGGGTAGCTATGGCGACCGCCTCAATACCGTCCGGCAATGCGCTTTCCATTTCTGCCATAATTTCATAAGAGGAGTAGCTGCGGGTCTCAGTAACCCCAAGGTCGAGGGCTGACTCTTTTGCCCGTTTCGCATCGGCGCTGAAAGCTCCTGCCAGAAGCTCATAACGGCCATCAAGCCTTGCCGCCATTCGATGAACTTCTCCAATAAAAGAACCTTTACCACCGCCGACCATCCCAAGTTTGATTCTGCCCATTTTCATTTAAGTCTCGTATAGTTTGCGAACTATCTATTGTTGGCCTGGAGTTGTTATCTGGATAGGGAACACTGACACTCGAATTAGCTTATGCCCAGAATTTGCTTATTTTTTTCTTCATCTATCCCGCTATCAGCAAAATCATCAAAAGCTTTCTCTGTAACGCGAATAATATGATCCTTTATAAAAGTTGCACCTTCTCTAGCGCCGTCCTCTTGATGTTTCAAACAGCACTCCCATTCAAGGACAGCCCAGCCTTCGAAATCGTTTTTCGCAAGTTTCGAAAAAATGGCTTTGAAATCAACTTGCCCATCACCAAGCGAGCGGAATCTTCCAGCCCTATTTATCCAAGGCTGATATCCACCATATACTCCCTGTTTAGCTGTCGGGTTAAATTCTGCATCCTTAATGTGAACCAACTTAATGCGGTCCTCATATTCATCCAGAAAAGACAGGTAGTCGAGTTGTTGCAGAATCAAGTGACTAGGATCGAAAAGTATATTGCATCTTGGATGGTTGTTAACTCTTTCCAGAAACATCTCGAAGGTTATTCCATCATGTAGATCTTCGCCAGGGTGAATTTCAAAACCGATATCGACACCGGCTTCATCAAACGCATCGAGTATCGGCCGCCAGCGTTTTGCGAGTTCATCAAATGCCAGCTCCACTAGACCATTCGGTCTTTGGGGCCAGGGATACAAATAGGGCCAGGCAAGAGCTCCTGGAAAACTTGCGTGACTGGTTAAACCCAGGTTTGCAGAGGCTTTCGCGGCAAGTTTAAGCTGCTCAACAGCCCAAGTTTGTCGCGCCGCGGGGTTATTTTGTACTTCCGGTGCCGCAAAGCCGTCGAACAATGAATCGTAAGCAGGGTGAACAGCAACTAGTTGACCTTGTAAGTGTGTCGACAACTCGGTGATTTCAATACCATGCTGTTGGAGGATAGCTTTAACTTCATCGCAATAAGTTTGACTTTCAGCAGCATTCTTTAGATCGAAAAGTCTCTCGTCCCAACTCGGAATTTGAACTCCTTTAAAGCCCAAATGTGATGCCCACGCCGCTATTTCTTCCAAAGAATTGAAAGGTGACTGATCGTCGGCAAATTGCGCGAGAAAAATCGCCGGTCCTTTGATCGTTTTCATGCAAAGCTTCCTTATAAATATCGATGTGCTGAGATTAACTTATAATCTGTTGAACATGTTAGGTAGGACTCTAGAGTTAAATTGTTTCTGACCGTCAATTAAGTGTGACCGCAACTCCTCAGCGACTCTGGGGAACTCGCGAGTATAGCTGTAAGTTTCCGTTGGGTCTTTTTCCAGGTCGAATAGCAATCCGTAAGGTGCATAGTAAGAATTAGAATTATCGAAGCTGGGAACGCCGGTGCGGTAGAAAGTTTCCACGACCAGTTTCCATTTCCCGCTTCGCACGGCGGCTATTCGATCATTATTAAACAGATATAGAAATTCGTGTGCAGAATCTTCATTATTTGTCAGCACGCCCCGCAAGCTTTTTCCGTCTAATGTACCCTCTCGAGGAGCTGAGATTTCCGCAAAGTCTAGAATGGTAGGAAAAATGTCGATATTCATCGCTGCGACTGAGGTCTGTTGGTTTGCTGCGATTTTAGAAGGCCAGCGCGCGATAAAAGGAACCCTCAATCCTCCCTCCCAACTCGTCCCTTTTCGATTTCGAAATTGTCCAGAGCTTCCTTCGAACCACGGGCCATTGTCTGAAGTGAAGATAACCATCGTATTTTCATCAATGCCGAGTTCAGTTAACTTGTTGAATATTTGCCCCATGCTCCAGTCTATAGTTTCCACTACATCACCATAGAGGCCAGCGTCAGATTTGCCTTCAAATTCCTCGGTCACAAAAAGTGGTACGTGGGGGAAACTGTGAGGGATGTATAAGAAAAACGGATTTTCTCTATTTTGCTCGATAAATCGGAGCGCCTCGGATGTATACCGTTGAGTTAGCGTTGTTTGGTCGACAGGGTCTTCAATTACCTGGTCATCTCGATAAAGTTTAAATGGTGCCATATCGTTCGAATGAAGTGCTCCATAAAACTCATCAAAACCGTGATTTAGTGGATACCACTCGACCCGAGAACCCAGATGCCATTTGCCAAAAAGCGCTGTGCTATATCCTTCCTGTTTTAGCGCTTCAGCGATAGTAATTTCGGACTCGGTGAGGTGTATATCATTTGATGGTCTTGCAACGTCGTCTACTAAGCCTAATCTGATTGGGTAGCGTCCCGTTAGCAGGCCACCTCTGGAAGCGGTGCACACGTTTGCACTCGCATAGAAAGACTCAAAATAAATGCCTTCTGAAGCCATGCGGTCTAGATTCGGCGTATCGATCAACTCTGAGCCGTATAAACCTAAATCGCCAATCCCTAAATCGTCAGCCATAACAATGATAAAATTGGGTTTACTATCCTGAGCAGCGACGATTGAGCAAAAAAATAGAGTTAAAAAGAGGGTAAGCATTTTATTGGCGGACATAAAAGGGATCCTGAAATTTTTCCAAAGGTTAACTGTATTACAAACAGATCAGAAGTTTAATGAAAGAAGTAAGATTAAAAAACCTCCAGATAATTAGCTGCTAATTCTCACTAGGTGTTGGAAAGAAGTCCTAAAACTGCGCCAGCTGGGTCCTCGATTACACAGAAGCGCTGATTGCCAAGACGTTTGGGGCCATCAACTACTTTACCACCGAGTTTTTTGCATCGCTCAATACTTTGTGAGACGTCTTCTACACGCACATACATCAACCACTGAGCAGGCAGATTTGCACTTGCTCCGCGGGCATGACAGATGCCTGCAACGGTATTAGTTGTTCCCGGCAGGTTAACGTTGTAGTCGCTGTAGCTACCCATGTCTTGTTCACTATTTGACCAACCAACAACCGAGCAGTAAAAATCCTTAGCTCGAGATGCTTCTTCGACGGTAAGATCAAGCCACTCAATTTTTCCGATGTTGGTCGGGGTCTCTTCCCCAGTTTTTTCCTCAGGCTCTTCTTCCATCTTGGTTTCCTATCAAGTTAACTAGAATTTTTAAACGATTAATATTAATTTTCCTACTCTGAGAAAAGTTATGATTTCTGACTAGAATGGTTCTTGAGCTTGGCCTTAGCGTTTCAAGGCCAAGCTCAAAAGGGATACAGCTTAGTCGTTTAGACTGAAGACATAAAGAGCGTTTCCGGAGCTTGGATGCCTTATGTCAGGGGCAACAACCCGAGGCACTGTTCTGGGGCTAACTCCCCTCGCTCCCATTGCGCTGGTCACAGCTATATACTGCTTGCCCTCAATACTGAATGTCGCTGGATGACCTTGAACTGACGTCCCCAAACGGGTTTCCCATAAAATTTCACCGGTGCTTGCGTCATGTGCTCTAAAATAGCGGTCCAAGTCTCCCACAAAGGCGATGTTCCCCGCGGTTGATAGAACTCCTGTTAGAAGTGCCGCGCGTTGCTCATATGACCAAACCTCTTCCATTGTGTCGACATTAAATGCTGCGAGCTTGCCCATGTTTCCGTTCGATCCGGGCATTTCAAACCACCGCCTATTTGCAGCTGTTCCTCCGGCGCCATGGACCAGTGGAACCTCTCGGGCGGCAATTTCCAAGCAAGACTGACTAAGTGGAATTATCAATGCTGCAGTGGGCTCATGATAGCTCATCGAATGCCAATCCTTTCCGCCTGCGGTGGATGGACAAACCGATATCCATTGATCAATCTGGGCGTTTTGTATGTCCTGTCGGTAAGTCACCTCACCAGTATTTTCGTTTATGTCCGTAAACGCGTTCTGAAAGATTGTCTCCTTGTGGTCCACGAATTTTCCAGAAACGCGGTCGTGCTTCCACAAAATACCGTGCTTGCCGATTGAAAATACTAATTTATCGTCGCCTCTATCTATGAGGACACGCTCAAATACTTCGTCTAAATCCAACGCTTCTGCCGGTACATGTTGAAAGTGCCAGTCTAGTTCCCCGTTCTCTACATCGATCGCGACCGTCGAGTTGGTAAACAATCCTGCGTCAAAAATGGACAGTGATCGACTCGCCGGCATCCATGGTTTTTGCTGAGCGGTTCCCCAATAAGTTAGTTTAAGCTCTGGGTCGTAGGATCCCGTAATCCATGTTTCCCCGCCCGCACGAAACAGATCATCAATATCACCCCAGGTGTCCCCACCTGGAGTTCCAGATTCTGCAACCGTATTAAATCGCCAGGCTAGCTCGCCGGTAGTAGCATCGTGCGCGCTTATATAACAATCTTCCTCGATAAACCGCGAACAACCGAGGAGGCCTTGAATTACTTTCCCGTCTGCAATGATTGGGCCGCTTGAGTTACCAAACCCTTTAGATCCATCCGCAATTTCTACTTCCCAAACCTTTTCACCTGTCGCTGCATTGAGAGCGAGCAGCCTGGCATCTGTCGTTGCCTGAATGATTTTATCATCATAAATAGCAATATTCCGCATGTCCTCACTATCAAACGGTCCAGCGTGATGTTCCCAAATAAGCTCACCTGTTTTACCGTCTAGTGCTTGGATTATATTGCTGGTATTAATGAGATATATGACCCCATTATAGACAAGAGGAGCGGGTTCTCCGTCGCCTTCATGCATATTCCACATCCACTCGAGACGAAGGCTTCCAACATTTTCTGAGTTAATTTGATCGAGTTCCGAAAAACTCCATGCCTGATAGTTCCCCCGCATCATTAACCAATCATTCGGCGAGGGGCTCGAGAGCATGGCATCAGTGACTGGAGAGAAGTTTTCAACTTCTCCGGATGCGACAACACCGGTTGGGCGGTCAGGTTCTATACGTTGCTGGGTTAGGGTAGGGTTGACGCCTGGAATATTGGTCGCCATCGCATAACTTGCTGTCTCATCGAGGGCTGGATTTAAGTCAGCAACACCGTTGGTCCTCATAACGTGAGCTACGATCGACCAGTAGTCCTCATCACTGATACCAGCATTGCCGCCTGGAGGCATATTGGATTTGAGAAAGTTAAAAAACTCATAAGGAGACTGCCTTCCATAACTTCCGAGAAATCCCCCGCCACTTAGCATAGGTCCAAGCGCGGAGCCTTGTAAGTTGGCTCCATGGCATGCTCCACAATTTGTTGCATAAGTTTCTGCGCCAGCGTCAGCTTGGTCTGAGAAAGCAGCCATCAAGGTGTCTTCACTACTAGGTGAAGCCTCGTTCGCAGAATCCGTTTGCACATTGTTGTTCTCGCTTCCACAAGCAGCCAAAAGTGAAAAAATTGATATTTTTAAAAGTAATCTAAACATATTCATATCTCTATACTCGATGAGGCTTTGCAAGTAATTTTAATTGTCTGGTAACGAAAAAACGTAAAGCGCGTTTCCCGACCTTGGATAAGTAATCTCAGTAGCTATGACGCCAGGCACAACTCTCGGGCTCGTTCCGCCTAAAGCTGTTGTTACGGCGACATATTGCTTGCCATCTACACCAAACGAGACGGGATGGCCTTGCACAGACGTTCCTAATCTTGTCTCCCAAAGAACATCACCAGAGTTGACATCTAAGGCTTTGAATCGTCGATCTAGATCACCGACGAAAACCAGGTTGCCGCCAGTTGAAATCGTGCCAGTGTGAAGCGAGGCTCTTTGCTGATGGTTCCATACTTCTTCCATGGTATCTACGTTGTAGGCGCCGACCTTTCCTAAATTACCGTTTGTGCCCGGCATTTCGAAAAATTTTCTACTCGCACCAACTCCGCCTCCACCCTGAACTAGCGCTACTTCACGAGCAGCATTTTCGAGACAAGTTTGGCTAAGAGGTGCAACAATTAAACCGGATGGCGGATGATATGTCATGGAGTGCCAATCTTTGCCTCCAGCGCTTGACGGACAGGCAGACGTCCACTCGTTAAGCTGCGCATTTTGAATGTCTTCTCGGTACGTAACCGCACCTGTCTCAGGATCGATGTGTGTAAAGACGTTCTGAAACATAGTTTCGGTAAAACTAAGAAATTTCCCACTGACGCGATCGCTCTTCCAAAGAATGCCGTGCTTACCGAGAGAGAAAACAAGCTTATCGTTGCCTCGATTTATGAGGACTCGTTCGAATACTTCATCGAGGTCCAAAGCTTCCGCTGGCACATGCTGAAAATGCCAGTCTAGCTCCCCGCTATCAACGTTTACCGCGACGGTGGAATTCGTATAAAGACCGTAATCGAATATGGTCATATGACGTGATACTGGCACCCACGGTTTTTGCTGTGCTGTGCCCCAATATGTTAAACGTAGGTCTGGGTCATAGCTTCCGGTAATCCAAGTGTCTCCACCTGACCGAAACATGTTGTCTAGCCCTCCCCATGTGTCACCACCAGGCTCCCCTATTTTTGCCACAGTGACGAATTGCCAGAGAAGTTCTCCGTTGTCTGCGTCATAAGCACTGATGTAGCAGTCATCAGGAGTATAGCGTGTGCAGCCTGTTAGACCTGAAATGACCATTCCGTCGGCTACAATGGGTCCACTAGAATTAGAGAAGCCCTGACGATTATCAGCTATTTGAGTTTCCCATATTTGATTACCGGTACGAGCATCCAGCGCAACAATTCGTGCATCAGTGGTAGATTGGATGATCTTATCGTCATACATTGCGATGTTCCGCATATCTTGGCGATTTGCCGGTCCTGTCCAATGTTCCCAAATTAACTCACCAGTTTTCCCGTCCAAAGCTTGGAGCACGTTACCGGGGTTAATTAGATAGACGATGCCATTGTAGACAAGAGGTGCGGGTTCGGAATCTCCCTCATGCATGTTCCAGACCCATTCCAGACGCAGGTTTTTGACGTTTTCTGTATTGATCTGATCGAGTGGGCTGTAACTATGAGCATAGAAATTCCTTCGGTGCATTGGCCAATCAGCAGGGTCAGGATCGCGCAGTTTTTCCTGCGTTAATGGAGTGAACTTAACAAAGTCTTCGGTATTGCCTTTAACGGTTAATCCTTCAGGTGCAGGTGGCTCTGATCGCTCCCTCTGTGCTACCACTTGTGAAATATTGTCAGCAATCTCAAAGTTTGAGGCTGTCGTTAACGCCTCACTAACGGTATCCACCCCGTTGACATTTAAAATGTGGGCGACGATGTTCAGATAGTCATCCTCGCTAATGTTTTCGTTGCCACCCGGCGGCATGTTGGATTGAATATTACCCAAAAGAAGGGCGGGGGTTTGTGTGCCCCAGCGTTGCACAAAAGTGTAACCGCTCAGCAAAGGCCCCAAGGTTGATCCTTCTAGGTTTGTGCCGTGACAGGCGGCGCAGTTTGTAGCATACAGCTCAGCGCCAGCCGCTACTTGATCTTCGAAACGTGGTGACATTTCCTCTACTGCAGCGGTGCCCGACTCGAGCTGAACATCACCGCAAGAGCTTATGCCAGCGGCGATTAGACTCAAGAGTAAAAGCTTTCGTAAATACATATCTCGGTTAAGCATGATAGTGGTCCGTTTCAATAGGCTCTAAAAGTGGCTGCGCAGAAATACCCAGCCGCGCAACTCACCGGGAGGGTTGCTTTCGGAATGAATTTGAATGTAGAACTCATTATTTATAAGAGCCTCAACTTGCTCTTCCGTGAGTGATATTGTGCCATTTACTGATCCGTTAGTAGCTTGTGAGACTTCTAGGGTATGAATGACTGGTCCAGGTTGTGCGGGCGGACCATTGTGAATATGCGCCCCCGTTGCGGCGGAGCTCATGCCAGTGAAAGTACCATCAACGGTCAGTGAGTTGCCGTTAAGAGTCAAAATTACCTCACCCTCACCCAAAATTGTGGTTACCGTTTGAGGGGTTGTTGGCATAGGTGATAGGCGGGCCCGATACACCTCTTGAGCTTGAATATTTGTCACGAAAAGCAAGAAAGTTACGATTAAAATCGAAGGAAGCTTACGGCCGAGTCTCATAATTACCTCTTGGCTCTAATTATTAATAGTCCTGCAACGAAAATTAGCAGGAAAACAAGCGGAATTGCAATCACTCGAAGAAAACTATGACAGAATTCAGTCAGTTACTTGTGGGCGGCACTTTGAGATTATTCACATCGGAAATTTTCGAGAGTCCAATTTGTGGGGTCATCGACCCCATTCGATGGACCGATATATTCTGCTTGCTTTGGATACGCGCACACAGGACGCTGATTGTCTACTATGCCGCCTGTAATATGCTCGGCGACCACAAAATCCGGAGCGATACCTTTTTCGACCCAATCTACCATAGGAGCTAATTTGTCCCAGTTATTTGGTCCTGGTCCGCCTCCGCAATGGCCCATGCCTGGGGCCATAAAAAGCCGAGAGTCTTTATTGGCTTCCGCGAAACTCCCATCGAACGTCACGTCTACCATTTCTTCGAAATAATCGACAGTGTCTTCTCCTACAATGAGAGTGTCTACCCACCCATGATAAATGATTAATTTTCCCCCACGATCGCCAAGGAATTGGCGCAGGTCGGGGTCTGTTGCATCGGTGATCGATTTCATCAAATCGCCCTTGCCGGAATAAAAATCATTAATGTCGTAGTCTTTCCAGTGGAACTCAGGGAATGGGCCGGTGGTTTTAGCTTCATAATTGTAGTCACGGACATCTGGAATGGTCTTTCCAGGGTCATTCTCGTAAAACAAATAGTTCATATGATCACCCGCCACGCCAACCAGTTTTGAGGGGCTCATGTTGTTACCCTCATGCGGGATATAATAGCCAACCCAGCGAGGCTCTGAGCCAAAAGCTTTCCCGGGGTATATTTGCCTCCCTGAATCATCAATGGGACCGGCATATAAATCAGCGATGGTCCTAAGTTGAGACTCATTAAAACAATCGTCAGAGTATTCATCTGAAGAGCAGGTTAGATCATCTAGATCAGTAGCCGGGTCAAAGTCACAATTGAGAGGGTTGTCTATGACCCTGTCGGAAATCCCATCGAGTACGTCACATTTATCGAGAACTTTTTCGTGAAGTATCTCAACCAGCTTCAGGCTATCGAAGGAGTCGTTAGCGTCGGTGTCGACTGCAAGGTTGCCAGCTAAATTCTCTCGATAGATGCGTTGAAGATTCCATATGCCTGAGGCATTTAATGCCTGATACGCAAAAGCAGGCGCACCTGCGACAATGCCATCAAAATCATTTGGGTAACGTTGAGCCTCCATGAGTCCCTGACGCCCGCCTTGAGAGCAACCCTCAAAATATGAATAACTGGGAGCTTGTTTATAAAATTGATTCACCAGCAGTTTGCCGGCTAGCACAGTCAGATGTACAGCCCGATAACCAAAATCTATTTCAGCCTGTCGGTTATTGAAGGCAAATGAAGCGCCGGGTTCGACGCCATTGTCATGGCCGGTATTGCTGTTCGTCACCGCGTAACCCTCTGCGACACGATGATCAGCATAATCCAAATCACCATCTTTACCCCCATCGCCCCATTGCAAGAAACGGCCGTTCCAGTTCTCCTTGAGAGGGAGTTGTGCGTGAAAATGAATCGCTGGTGAAATTATTCCTCGCAAATAGCAATAAGGGTTGTCTGACTGATCATTTGCCCTAATCTCTGCTGAAGTGATGGTAAGATTGCGAATGCTTCTCAGGTTCTCGCAGGCCGCGACCTCCTCTAAACTCGCAGTCTGTGCATTGGCTAGGCAGGGAAGGGCAATTACGGACAAAATGCTGATAGCTTTTAAGATGCGCGTGATGTTCATAGTAATATTCTTCTTATTGTTGGTGAAACTTTTACAGGGGTGAGATTACAAGCTGTGTGTGGTCGATTCAATCTAATAGATAGCCCGGAGGTGCAAAAGTTATGCAAAACTTTGGGTATAGATCTGCCTGAGAACGCAACGCAGTCTGATATTGCTCCGGGAGGGCAGATAAAAATTATTCATAGCTCTGAGGGGGCAAGGCGAATGTCAGACGCAATCTGGTGGTTGTTGCTAGATGGCAAGACTCTGAAACCGAACTATCGATACGCGAGTTTTAATTCAAGGTTTGAGAAATTGTTTATCGAAAATTCGTTATCGTATAAACCTTTTAGGGAGTCTCGATGCATTATTCCATGCTCTGCCTTTATTGAGGGGTTGGGCGACAAGAAAACTTACCATAAGGTTGAGCTCGAGAATTCAGCGATCGCATTCGGAGGACTATACAAGGAATATTTGAACCAAATAACAGGAGAGATTGTTTATTCGGCATCAATAATTACTCTTTTACCAAGCTCACATCAGTGGGACAAGATCCATCCTAAATCTATGCCCTTAATGATTGATTTTTCTGATAATCGGTCGGTGGCTCAGTGGCTTGATTCAGGCTTCACCTCAGTTAGCGAACTTCGAGCACTTCTCTCCTCAACTGGCAAGAGACCAATGCGGGTCACGCCGATAGGAAGGCCTAGCCAATGGAACGTTATTGGCGATAGTTTTTCAATACTTGCTTGAAAGTCGGTAAAAATCCGAGGCGAGACTTAAATCGCACTTTGAGCCGTTAAGAAGCTAACCATAAAATAATTCCGCAGGAAAAAACTATAAGTTGCCCCATGTGATCTGTTAGCGCGAAAAGAACAGGATCTTCGTCCATTCCTCCTCTTAACGCAGTCTTCCAAATTCGGAAAAGTAAATATGAAAGTAGAGGGAGTATTGCCCAAAGAGCAAGCGGTGTTGTGTAGAGTTCGATAGTTTCTGGATCCGTAATATAAAATGCAAGAATGCTTACTGCGATAGCGGTAGATAAAATGCCAGTACTGCGCAGAAAATTTAAATGAGCTTTACTATAAGCGCGCCCCTGAATTTCCGAATTTCCTGAAGTAATTACGTTGAACAATTCGGCGACCCGTTTGACAATGGCTAAACCGAGAAATAGAAAAAAAGAAAACCCCAGAAGCCAATTAGTTGTTTGCAGTTCTATCGATTCAGCTCCTGCGACGATTCTCAGGGTGTACAGGCACGCGAGCGTAATCACATCTAACAAGAAAAGTCTTTTTAAGAAAAAACTGTAGGAAAAATTGATTAATCCATAGGCAAAGAAAATTAATAGGAAGTTGATAGGCAGATAGAACGCAATGACAGCTCCTAATATGAAAAGGCAGGGTCCAGCAATCAATCCAACTACAATCGGCAGATTTCCAGAAGCAAACGGGCGAGTAGATTTTGTGAGATGACTTCGATCGTGGGTTAGGTCGAATAGGTCATTCATTAGATATACACTTGAGGCGCATAGTGAAAAACTAACAAAAGTAACGAGCAATATAGAAATCAGGTTAGTGTCTAATAATTGATGCGACAGTATTAGCGGAATGAACACTAATAGATTTTTGAGCCATTGGTGGGGACGAACCGATTTGACCAGCTGCTTTAAAGTGGACTCTGGAGGGTCAAATTCAAGAGTATTTTTGAATGTTTCAAGATTCATTGTTTTAGTATCGCAATTTACAAGCACTGCCTGCGATGCCTCCTTCCAAATTACCAGGTCGTCTCGAGAGTTGCCGGCATAGGAAAAAGGTTTTCCTCCACAGAGCATTTTTATTTTCTCTAATTTTTTTTGCCCTCTAAGGTTTACTTTCTCATCACTTCCAAAAGCGGCGTCAAAAAGCTTTATATGGTCATTTACTTCATCGACAGCTTTTTGATTTGATGCTGAGATAAGTATGAGTTCTCTTTGTTCTTCCTTCTGCGTCCGCAGATATTCTAAAAACGCGGTGTTTATGGGTAGACTGGCTACCGGTATGTTGACTCTTTTGGATAATTCATATTTTAGATACGCGCGACCTTTTGTAAGCCAGAGTACGAGTGATAGGCAGTGGAAAATATTAGTCTTTAAAAGGATCAGTACTGCTTCGAACAATGTGTCGGTTTTTAGTAGAGTGCCGTCTAGGTCAACAAAGAGTGGTATGTCGTGTCCTGAATTAGTCAATTTCTTATATCTTAATTCGTTTAAAAATAAACTCAGGAATTATGCAAACGAGTAGCATAATGAAACGCCAGTAGAATGGGGCATAGACAGTATGCTTCTTTTTATGGATACCTTGAAAAATTGTGGTAGCAATTGATTCCGGTGAAGACCAAAGTGGCCCCTTCTTGAATTTTGATGTCATAGGTGAGTCGACCAGCCCTGGCCTTACATCAACCACGTGTATATTATCGTTTAGGAGGCTTCCTCGCAGGCCTTCCAGATAAGTCGAGACCATAGACTTCGCGGCACCGTATATGAAATTAGGTTGCCGGCCTCGCTCTCCGGCTACCGAGGTAATTACGGCGAGAAGGCCTTCCTTTTGAATTCTAAGTTGATTGACGATCTGCGTGCACAAAGAGATAACGCTTAGTCCGTTGACGCGGATAGCCGCTTCAGCTTTTTCATAGCTCTCCTGACAGTCTTTTTGACTCGGCAGCTGGCCATGGCAGATGAGCGCAATATCAATACTACCCAAAAATTCGATTGCTGAATCAATTACCATTGAGTGCTCATTAGTCTTTTCGGCATTATAAGTGAGTGTTTCTACTGCGCCAGCGCCCCTTATTCGAAGGTCGGCGGCGGCCTCGTTGAGACGCTTCTCGTCTCTCCCTAAAAGACAAAGTCGCATATTCTCCGCAGCATATAAACGAGATACTGACCGAGCGATTGCTGACGTTGCACCAATGATTAAAATGTTCATAAGTTTTAGAGTAAATTTACTTTGTTAATCCCAATCGCTTTGATTGATGAGAAGCGAAGATGTTTTTGGGGTCATACTTAGATTTAACAGCGACAAACTTTTCCCAGTTTTCATAAGATTGCTTGAACACTTTTTCGCTCATTCTTGCATCTTTCGCAAGGTATTGTCTTCCCCCATACGCCAATACTAAATCATCGATTTCTGCGAGCAGAGGGAAGAGCGTCCCATCTCTTTTAAAGTCCATGGCTAGTGAATAGCCTGACCCCGGAAAAGAAAGATAGTTATTATTTCCCTCTCCGAATTTTTTAAGCACAGATAGGGATGGGGCTTTCCCAGCGTCCGCTATCTTTTTTAAAATGATCGGTATTGCCTCCTTTGAGCAGTCCAGCGGCACAAAAAATTGATATTGAATAAAACCTTTGGACCCATAAAGTAAGTTCCAGTTTTTTATTCCGTCTAGCGGAAAAAAATAAGGCTCATATGAAACTTGTTTTGATTTTTTCCTCAATCCCTTTGACTGGTACATCAGTTCATTAAAGATGCGAATAGAATATTTATTGAGGAAAAAAGCTGGAGTTACGAAAGGAATCGTTAGTTCTGTTCGAGTGACTGACTCTTTTATCCCTTCGGCGCTGTGATTGCCCGTGTGAACTAATGATCTCCCCAGCTCCTTTCTCCGTGCTAGGCAATCTATCCATGCCACTGAATACTCGCTTTCCTCAGCTGAGTCAAATATGTCCATGCATTCGTTCAAGTTTTGCGCAGCCTGAGTTCTTTGATTAATAGAGGCACTAGGCACTTTTTTCAAACCAAATGTTGCATCGAGAATTATGCCAGTTAAGCCCATGCCGCCGCAGGTAGCAAAGAACAACTCCTTGTTCTCTGATTCTGAGCAGCTTACAAGCTCGCCGTTAGCTAACAGTAACGTTAAAGCCGACACGTGTTGGCAGAAACTGCCTTCTCTATGATGATTTTTCCCGTGGATATCAGCCGCGATGGCGCCGCCCACAGTTACGTATTTAGTGCCAGGTAAGACGGGAGGGAAATACCCTTTTGGAATAACTAAGTGAAGTACTTCTTTAAGTTGGACGCCCGAACCACATCGCACGGTGTTCTTATCCGTATTTAGCGAGATGAAGTTGTCAAAAAACCGTGTACTCAATACATGTTCCGCTAGAGCGCTGTCACCATAACTGCGGCCACTCCCTCGGGAGATAATTTGGCATCTTTGCGGATTTTCTGCGAAGAGGTTTTGAACAGCTTGATGTGAAACAGGCTCAATCATTTCTGCTACTGCGTCCGGGTAGCGTCCCCATCCAGAAATTTTCATCTCTTTTTCCCGATCCTGTCGAAAAGCTGTGGTGCTTGTTTATCTTTTATTTTACTGTATGTGCAAAAATAAGCGATTAATGATTAGTTAACATTATTTTTCTTAGAAAAGTTTTTACTTTAAGAGATATAGAATTTGATGAAACTCACTGATGTTGAAAAATTTGCACGCAGCTTAGCGGTTGAGGCTGGCGAACTAATTCAGGATGAACGTAACCAGGAGCAAGTTACCCAAAGTTTCAAAGATGGTAACGAAATGGTAACCAGTGCAGATATCGCAGCTGATGAATTAATCTGTCAGAGAATTAATCAAGCGTTTCCTGAACACTCAATAATCTCTGAGGAGTCGTTTCCCAAAAATAATGAATTTGACAAGAAATCGACCCCTTTTTGGATTATTGACCCTATCGACGGTACTGTAAATTTTGCTCATGGGCATTGCCAATCGGCGGTCTCTATTGCTTATGTTCAGGATGGTCATGTCGAAATAGGGATCGTCTACAACCCATTTACAAATGAAATTTTTTCAGCAACTCGAGGGAATGGCGCTTTCCTAAATGGAGAAATAATTCAGGTCGCGCAAAAGGAAAATCCGCGGAGGGCGATAGTTGCGACAGGCTTTCCCTATGAAAAATCAAATATTGAGGCAATGATTAAGAGAGTCGGGGAAATCCTTCGTCAGTGTGCCGATATTCGGCGCCTTGGCTCAGCTGCTCTGGACATATGCTGGGTCGCAGCAGGGCGCCTAGATGTATATTACGAGAGTCTGAATTTATGGGATTTTGCGGCAGCACGACTAATAGCGGTCGAAGCAGGAGCCGTTTGTGGTCACTTTAGCCAATTACCTGAGGGTGAGGACCCCCAGTTTTATGAAAATGACTTGTTAATCACGAATAAGCACCTTTTCCCTAAAATTCAGGCAATATTGAAAGCTGCAGAGGCCTCAGAATAGGGCCTATGCCAATGAGTTTACCTGGGTGTCAATCGGGATGAAGCGAAATAATGATTGTTGACCTAAGTGATTAGAGCCCTTACAGTTAGAAGCCTACGCAGTTTTAATAAGAAATTCAGGGAAAAGGGGCTTTTGCGGTTGGTTTTTCGAAAACCGTTTTAAAGACGATATTGTTAAAGATACCGATAACGAGAAGTGAGGTGACGGAATATGTTTAGAAGTTTCCTAATGACATTAATAATGATGCCTGTTTTGGCGAGCGCTGCTGACCGAGTGGGGGATTTTTCTCTTTTAGATCAAGACGGCTATCACCACGGGATGAGTTGGTACGACGATCATGAAGCTATCGTGTTTTTGGTTCAATCGAATGACAGTGAATCTGTTGCAGCAGCAATTCCTGAGTTTAATAATCTGAAGGCAAAGTTTGATGCGGCTGGCGTTGAATTCATGATGATCAACCCAATGGGCCGATCAAATAGGGAGGCAGTACAGGAGAAAGTTAAAGAGTATGGAGTTGATATTCCTGTGTTGATGGACGATGCCAGATTCATTTCTGAGGCGCTTGGTATTGAGCGTTTGGGTGAAGTTTTGATATTCGACCCAGAGCAGTTTACTGTTGAATTTCGAGGAAGTGTTCAGTCCGCCGAGATTGCTCTAGAGCAGGTGCTTGATGATGAGGAAATATCACCAAGAGTTGTTCAAACCAACGGTATGATGGTCAACTACCCCCAGAGGGAGACTCCATCATACGTCGCAGACATAGCTCCAGTCTTGGCAGAACAGTGTGCGAGCTGTCATCGCGAAGGTGGAGTTGCGCCATTTGCCATGGATAGCCACACCATGGTTAAAGGCTGGTCCCCAATGATTAGAGAGGTGTTAATGACGCGACGGATGCCTCCAGGCCAGATTGATGGACACATTGGTGAATTTATTAACGATCGGCTTGTTGATAACAAAGATGTTCGAAATATCATTGCTTGGGTAGAGGCCGGCGCGCCTCAGGACGGAGACCTTGACCCGCTAGCGAACTTGGAATGGCCAGAGTCAAAGTGGGCTTTTGGTGAACCAGACATGATCTTGGATATTCCCGCAACAACTGTCCCAGCGACTGGCAACGGAGTCTTTGTTAATGTGGAAGTTGTGTTCGACATGCCTGAGGATAGGTGGCTTCGAGGGAGTCAGATCATTGCCGGCGACCGCACTGTGCTGCATCACACGGTAAATCGGCTGGATTTCCCCGGGGAATCAGGGCGCCGTTTTCTAGGCGGTAGCGGTAATCCCGATAAAGCAGACATCACTGCATACATACCCGGCGATACGCCGGACTTGGCTCCACCTAATACGGGAGGACTGGTAAAGGCTGGGTCTACTTTGCACCTGAATATGCATTACACACCTAATGGGCGTGAAACGGTTGATAGTAGTCAGCTTGGTGTTTGGTTTTACCCTGAGGGAGAAGAGCCAGAAGACAGAATGTCCGGGCGCTGTGCGTGCGTTTTCCCCGGAGGCTGGACTACGATTCCGGCGCACGATCCAGCATTTGAACAGACGGCAAGCATAGTCATCAGTGAGGACGCGCATATACACAGTTACCTGCCGCACATGCACTTTCGTGGCAAGCGAATGCGGTTCTTCGCAGACTATCCGGATGGCTCTAGCGAAGAATTAATCAACGTCGCAAAATATAATTATAATTGGCAACTCAGTTACACCTACGAGGAACCAAAATTTGTTCCAGGAGGGACCAAGATCACTGCAGTGGCAGCTTGGGATAATTCGTCACAAAACCCAGCTAACCCAAATCCAGCCAGGAATGTCGACTGGGGAAATGAGAGTTGGGATGAAATGTTTTTCGGAGCGGTTCGTTGGAAAAACATAGACCAAGGAGGAGATGACTAGATTTAATCGATTGCGATTAGAATAGGCTGTATTTCAAAACCGATAGTCTTAAATTCCAAGGACTATCGGTTTTTTAATGGCTTTTAATTGATGCTCGCTACAAAATTTCAAAGATGTCGTATGCGACTTTCCCTTCGACTTGCTTGGACTTGCCGACGAATACTCTATGGTTTAGCCAATCGTATTTTTCTGAAGCAGTATTAAACACAGGGGTTACTCTCCAATACAGACCTGAATCACCTCTTGCTACCACTCCCTTGTAGGTCATATAAATAATTGCGCCATCATCAGTCTCCAGTGTTATTCGGACATCTAGGCTGCTGTGACCAGAAACCTGAGTGATCCAGTCTGCACCTCCGCTATGAACGCTACCCTTCAATCTAGCCCCTGAAAATAAACCACCTGTCACTGGAGCTATCGAAGTGTGCCCGGCGTCAAGTTGCGGGTCAACATCGAGTAAAAGCTCCAGCAAGAACTCTGACTGCAGGTTGCTCGCGGGGGTTTGCCCGACTGCTGCGTGACCAGAGAGCAAAAAAATCGAGAGAATTGTAGCGAGTTTGAGTCTTTCAAAAACATTATTCATTAAAGTTTCTCCTGCAAGTTATGTTGCCTAATCTTAATCTGAACAACTTAAGAAGTCACAGTTTCTTGTGTTTTAAACCCAGGATCAAAGCGTTTGAGAATGGTTGGTAGATATAGTAAATCAAGGATCAACGCAAGAATTACTATCGGGACCAATAATTTTGCTGATTGCTGAAAGTAAAGTGTATTAGCAAATATCAGAACTGTGGTGCCCAACGCAAGAACCATGGTTGTTATGGTCAGAGCAGGCCCCGCCATGCTGATGGAATTATTAATTGCTGTGGTTTTTGCTTCGCCTCGACGCCGGTTCTCCAAGTAATGGCTTAGTATGTGCACCGTATCATCAACTACCAACCCAATACTTATACTAAAAAGCATCATAACAAAAGGATCCAATTGTCCCACCAATATGGCCCAGAATCCAAAAACTATGGTCGCAGGTAATAGGTTTGGAATTACACTCAAAACACCGAAATAGAAGCTCTTAAAACCAAAAATTAAGCAGATGGTAATTAAGAGTAAGCTAATTGAGTAGCCTTGCAGCAACTCGATTGTGACTAGTTCGTCCATCCTTGCGAAGAGAAGAACGCCGCTCCCGTGTATCAGCGAGCTAGAGGTAAAGGTTTCTGAAAAGGTCTGCGTGATTCGCTCATCGAGGTCGATCATCTGTTGATTTGACATTGCTCGAGCATTGATGATTATGGAAAGCGCTGAATAATCATCATCAATGAACCTTGTTAGTGAAATGAAATTGTCTTCAACCGTGCGATATGCGTTCAGGTAATTCGTATTCGTTTGAATGTTTTCTGGCAGACTATACTGCTGCTCATCATTATCATTGACAATTCGATTAATGGTTTTCAAAACTTCAACTACGCTGAGGACAGACTCTACTTCGTCCTGATCATTCAGCCATTTTGTGAATTTATCAACTTCATTTAAAAAATTTGGGTCGATAGCGCCATCTTCGATTTCGGTTTCTATGCCATAGTTTAGGCCCAGCCCGCGATTCATACTCTCACTGACTACGTCGTAATATTCTCGGATGTCGGAATCAGAAGCAATAAAATCTAATCTGTTAAAGTCAGTTTCATTTAGAGGCAGAAGAAATAAAGTGAATACAGCAATGATTGAACATCCAACGTATATCAATCGGTCATTCAGCGCCGTGAATTTAATAATACTTTTCAGCTGGGGTTGTAAAAAAGTGACACCGGAATTGTTAAGAGCGGATGATTGGTTCGATATCCAGATCAGCATGCTAGGCAACATAAGAAAAGTGAGTAAGTAGGCAAAACCTATCCCTACTGACACAATACGGCCGAAGTCTTGAATGGCTGGTGAAGATGATATATTTAGTGAAGAGAAGCCAATTGCTGTCGTTATCGCTGCTAAAGAAACTGGCTTTATGTTGGACCTCATGCTGTGGGTCATTGCCGCAGTCCCTGAGTCACCGTTACGCAAGCCCTGCTTAAAGATAGATATGATATGCACACTGTTTGCCACAGAGATAATAACCACAACTAAAGGGGCAATGACTGAAATATTATTAAACGCGAGTTCAAAAAATCCTAGCGCACCAACGGTGCAGACTATGGTAAAACCTACGTGAGACAGAATGCATGCGCCAATTGCCAATGATCTAAAGCAATAACAAATGACAGCAACACAGAGCAATATGACGAGCGGCATCAACTGAGTTAGGTCGTCGACCATGTCTTGCTGACTGGCTTGCTCAAGTATCACGTCTGAATTAGCAAATAAATTGACGTCAGAGTGTGACTCCCTTAGTCGATCTCGCAATTGAATGATAGAGCTTGCTATTTCAAGTCGCTCTGAATTTGATGATCCTCTGGTGTTTACATCAATGATAGCGAACGTAAGCGTCCCGCTTGGAGATAGTAAGTTAGTAGTCAAAAGCCTATCGTTTTTTGCGATTTCGCTAACTTCTCGAATTTCCGCATCACTGTATTCACTTATGGCTTTGCTAAATAGTCTTCGTTGGGTTTCTGGAGACGTAAAATCGAGTATGGTAGTTATACCTTGCGCCTTATGAATAGAATTGAAATTCTCTTTTAGCGCGGCGATTGCGTTAAGAATTTTGGGTTCAAAGACCGTGCGGCCCTCATTAGCGACAAAAGCGAACCGGATCTCACCGTTCGATGGGAAAGCGCGGTCCATTTCTTCCAACTCATTTAGGTATGGGTCACTTTGTGTTAGGAGCGCGTTGAGCGAACTGTTGAATGTCGTTTTAAAAACCCCAGATCCAAACAGGCAAGTTAAAATCGTTGCAAGAATAAATAAAGTAATTCTGTTTAAGACTGCTGCTTCTGCAACTTTTTCTGACGATAAAAATTTTAGGGAAAATAAATTCAAAAGATTAACTCTGTTTCGCGTTTAGTTAGATAATTAAAATGGCTGTTTAACAAGACAACCTTAAAGAGAAAGCCAGCCTAAATTTCTGCTGATGCTATTCTAACTAAGCGTCTGAGCGAAATCTCTATGGCAACGATGGGCAGGAAAGTGTTTTGG
>ERZ802830.570-NODE-570-length-36999-cov-29.1802_pt1 | contig 36999 bp, 35 predicted proteins | sample MGYA00345654_ERZ802830 | MGnify/ENA primary metagenome ERZ802830 (study PRJEB30503, sample SAMEA104212375) | marine metagenome | biome: Westerlies Biome; feature: [SRF] surface water layer (ENVO:00010504) within the epipelagic zone...; material: water... | reverse complement strand
GGTTCAGGTTCTGGTGTGGAAGATTCTTTTAATTTTGATACATCTGTTTGTTCAATTTTTACATCATTTAGTGAACCAAATACAGTTTCCAAAAAGATGTTTTTATCAAATGATTTTAAATCAGAATACTCTTGTCCAGTTCCAAGATAAAGAACAGGTGTAGAAGTAACTTTTGCAATAGATAATGCAGCACCACCTTTTGCATCAGCATCACTTTTTGTCAAAATTGAGCCATCAAATTTTACATGATTATGAAATTCACGTGCTTGATTTACAGTATCATTTCCAGCTAAAGAATCACCAACAAAAATTGTCATATCAGGATTCACAACTTTAGTAATTTTTGCAATTTGTTCCATCAAATTTTTACTGGTTTGCATTCTACCTGCAGTATCAATTAAAACACAATCGGTTTTATGAGACTTAGCATATAATACAGCATCTCGGGCTACTGCTGCAGGATCAGATTCATAATTTTGTGCAACTAGTTTTAGATTTAGACGATTTGTATGTTCTCGTAATTGTTCTATTGCACCAGCTCTAAAAGTATCAGCAGCAGCAACTACAACTGAGTATTTTTTCTCCTGAAGTAATGATGCAAATTTTGCTAAAGAAGTAGTTTTTCCAGTTCCATTAATTCCTACAAATACAATCAAGAAAGGCTGTTCTTTTTTCTTTTTCTCATCAATTTTTTCAAAGATATCTATATCCCCAACACTATCAAATAAACTTGAAATTATAGAAATTAAATTATCTTTAACAAATTTTTCAATTTCATTTTTATCAACTTTAGAACCAATTAATTTTTCTTTTAAATCAGATTTAATTGAATCAATTACTTCACCAGCTACATCAGATTCTAAAAGAGAAATTTCAAGTTCAAAAAGAATATCTTCAATATCTTTTTCATTAAGTTCTTTTTCTCCAAGACTTTTAGCAGCATTGGAAAACGCCTTACGAAGACTATCAAACATATTCTATCCCATTTTTGGTGGTTGTTGAGATTGCATTAATTGATTAATTTGTGCTTTACCTTGTTCCAATCTATTTGCAGCATCTTGTTTTTTGGCAGCAGTATCTTGTAGAGCAACTTCAATTTCTTTGATTCTAGCTTCAAAATAATTTATTGCAGCAGGAAAATCTTTTTCAACTGCAACACCTGCGCCAATATTTACAACAATTTTGTTATTTGATGAGATTTTTGTTGGAACATAAGCCCCCATTCCAAGAGGAACTAAAGTATCAGAATCAGGTTGCGTACCAAGAGATTTAATGGATTCGATAGCAGCAGTAGCTTCTCGTAAAATGCTTACAAAAGTTCCTTCTCTTTGAGATAAATCAGAGAAATACGTTTCAAGCATTTGCATCTGTTGCATTAATTGTTCAGCCTGTTGTTCACTCATGTACAACAAATCATGCTCTGATGGTTATAAATTCATTCATGAAGTAAATATAGAAATTAAAAAATAAATAAAAAATAAAGAACTAACTTTATTTTGCTTTAGAGAATCTATCTTCTACTTCATCCCAATTTACTACATTCCACCATGCTTCGATGTAAACTGGTCTTTTGTTTTGATAGTTTAGATAGTATGCATGTTCCCAAACATCACAACCCAATAACGGAACTAATCCTTCAGTTCTTGGACTAGTTTGATTTGGCATTGATTTGTATTCAACTTTGGATGTTGAAGGATTGTATACTAACCATCCCCAACCACTACCTTGAATTACTGCAGTAGTAGATGAGAATTTCTCTTTGAATTCAGCAAAACTTCCAAAGGAATCATTAATTGCATCAGCAATTGCTCCTCCAGGTTCACCGCCTCCATTTTGTTTCATGCTATTCCAAAATAACCTGTGGTTATCATAACCACCACCATTGAAATTAATTGCACCTCGTTTGTCTTCAGGAACTGAATTAATATCAGAAAGGATATCTAAGATATCTTTTTCTTGAATTTCAGCTGGACATGTTTCAAGTGCTGCATTTAATTTGTCAGTATATGTCTGATGATGTTTTGTGTGATGAATCTCCATTGTTTTTGCATCAATGTGAGGTTCCAATGCATCATAAGCATATGGCATTTCAGGAAGTGTGTATTTTCCCATGAGATAATTTGATTTTTTATTCCATTTATTGGTTTAGTAAACAATTCATTTTTACTTGTTAAAAGACTAAAAAATTCATGAAATCATCAGTAATTTTTTCCATAACACTTGTAATCATATCAAGCATTATCGTATCACAATTTTTACAATCTGAAAATGAAATTAGTACATACATTGAAAACAGTGTTCCATATGTTGGAACCGAAATTCCAAGAACTGAAGGATTAGATGGATCTGGAATTAAAGTCGCAGTTATCGATACTGGAGTAGATTTCAATCATCCAGACTTGTTAGGATGGGGTCCAGATGGAAAAGTAATTGGAGGCTATAATTTTATTCAAACAAATCAATTACCTATGGATAGAAATGGGCATGGAACTAAAGTTGCAGGGATAATAGCTGCAGATGGTAGTACCCTAGGTGTTGCACCAAAGGCAAAAATTTTAGCATACAAAGTATCTGAGGACGGAGAAGGAGTATCATCAGAATTAATTTCAGGAGCAATAGAAAAAGCAATTGAAGATGAGGCAGATATCATAAACATTAGTTTAGGAGTAAATAGAACAAATTCAAAAATAGATAGTGCAGTAAATTACGCATTAGAAAAAGGAATTTTTGTTGTGACAGCTGCAGGAAATGATGGTCCGGAATTAAAAACGATAGGAAGTCCAGGAAGAAATTTTGAATCATTAACAGTTGGTGCAACATACAACAACATGACTTCAAGCTTAATTGCAACATTAGAAATAGATGAAAAACAGTATACTGCAATTCCAATGGTAGGTGCTCCAAAAACAGACAAACCAGTAACTGGAAAAATAATTTTTGGAGGTTTTGGAAAAATCTCTGATTTAGAAAATTTAGATGTTAAAGATTCAATTCTGATTGTAGAAAGAGGAAGTGATGTTGAAGGAGAATTATTATTTTTTTCAATTAAGGAAAAAAATGCTGCAGATGCAGGAGCAAAAGCACTAATTGTATACAATAGTGAATCAGGAATTTTTTTGGGTGAATTAATTCATGAATTTTCAGGTCCAGAATATAGTCCACAAATTCCAGTGGTTTCAGTAGATAGAGAAGAAGGATTAGAAATTATTGAAAAATTAGAAAATGATAGTAATGGAATAATGAATTTATTTTACAATCCAGATTTTATTGCACATTTTAGTTCAAGAGGTCCAGTTTCACCATTTTACATGAAACCAGATATGGTAGCACCAGGCGCATATATCAATACCACACAAATTGGTTCTAGTTACAATTTTACCAGCGGGACTAGTTTTGCAGCACCCCATGTGAGTGGGGCAGCAGCATTATTGCTACAAAATAATCCAGAATTAGAGAATCACGAATTAAAGTCATTGTTAGTAACTACTGTTAAACCAGTTTCCAACGCCTACGGAAAAGAATTTTCTATTCACGAGTCAGGCTCAGGAAGACTAGACATAGCAAGTGCATATAATGCAAAATTGATTATCAGTCCTACAAATTTTGTAATTAATTTTTCATCAGATGAAAAATCAATTCAAAAAGAATTACAATTAAAATTAATTGAAAAAGAATTAGGAAAAATTGATGTAAAATTTGAAGGTCCAGAATTCATTACATTTGAACAAAAAATCAAAGACAATAATTTACAAACAGAATTTACAATATCTGGAGAGAAATATGGAGAATATGAAGGAAAAATCTTCATCAATCATGAAAAAATAAAATATACAATTCCAATAATTATTCATTACACAGAAGGTTCAATTTCAACATATCAAGAAAATGAAAAATTATTTTTTGAAATAAATCATCCAGACAAATGGAGTTTTACAAAAATCACAATTACAAATAGTAAAAATGGAAATACTGATACAATTACTGCCACACCAGATAAAAAACCTTCAATGAAAATCTATGAAAATTCAGAGTATTGGATAGAGGCAAAAATTATGTCAGATGGAAATACTACTGATGCATTTGATTTAATTAAAATTAATTCAATTTCAGAAAAAATCGAAGTAATAGAATTAAGAAACATACCAGAAAAACAAATCATATTAATTATTTCAATTATAGTAGTTGTTGGAATTATAGGATTAATAATTAGAAAATAAATTATGCAGAAAATTTTGGACCTGCTGCTATAATATCATCTGAAACATTTTCAAATTTCTTAAAGTTTTCAACAAACATTTGAGCCAATTTTTTTGCTGAAAGATCATAGGAATCCTTGTCTACCCAAGTATGTTTAGGATCTAAAATTTCAGATGGAACACCTTCAACTTCTGTTGGAATATCAAGATTAAGTAAATCGTCATGACGATATTTCACAATATCAAGTGCACCAGAAATTGCAGCAGTTACCATTGCACGACTATATTTGATCTTAATTCTTTTACCTACACCATATGGTCCACCAGACCATCCAGTATTAACGAGGTAAACAACGGTATTATGTTGATTAATTTTTTCACCTAGAAGTTTTGCATAAACTGATGCAGGTCTAGGCATGAATGGGGCACCAAAACACTGTGAAAAGACAGATTTTGGTTCTTTAATTCCTCTTTCAGTTCCTGCCAATTTACTAGTATAACCAGACATGAAATGATACATTGCACCTTCTTTTGTTAATCGAGATACAGGAGGTAAGACACCCAAAGCATCAGCTGTCAAAAATACAATAACACGTGGATTACCACCGACACTTGGAATTACTGCACCAGGAATGAAATCTAAAGGATAGCCAACACGAGTATTTTCAGTTAAGGAATTATCATCATAATCAGGCACATTATCATTTAAGACAACATTTTCTAAAAGAGCACCAGGCTTAATTGCATTCCAAATTTCAGGTTCTGCTTCTTGACTAAGATTGATACATTTTGCGTAACAACCACCTTCAAAATTAAATGTACCATTATCAGACCAACCATGTTCATCATCACCAATTAATTTTCTATTTGGGTCAGCAGAAAGAGTTGTTTTTCCAGTTCCAGATAATCCAAAGAATAGTGCAGTATCTCCGTTGTCACCAATATTTGCAGAACAATGCATTGGGAAAATATTTCGGTCTGGTAATAAGAAATTCATTACACCAAACATAGATTTTTTCATTTCACCAGCATATTCAGTTCCTCCAATCAAAACAATTTTTCTTGTTAAATCAATTAAAATAAAAACATCAGTTCTTGTACCATCAATTTCAGGATTAGCTAAGAAATCATTAATACATAAAATTGTAAATTCAGGTTCATGATTTTCTAATTCATCATTTGTTGGTCTAATAAACAAATTACTAGAAAACATATTTTGCCAAACATGATCATTGATTACTCTAATTGGCAAACGAGTTTCAGGATCAGCACCTACAAAACCATCAAAAACAAAAAGTTCTTTGTTATCAACAAAGTCCTTCATTTTTGCAAAAAGTTTTTCAAATTTGCCACTTGGAAATTGGTGATTAATTTTTCCCCAATCAATAGTTTCATGAGTCTTGTCATCATATACAATGAATCTGTCATCAGGTGACCTACCAGTATATTTTCCAGTGTTTACTGAAAGAGAACCAGTTGAATTAACAACACCTTCTTTTCTATCTACAGAAATAGCCACCATTTCATCAGTAGGCAAATTTCTATGGACTTTAGATGGATTTATCCCAAAATTCGTTAATTGAGACAAAAATTTCTCAGATGCGGATCTACCAAGTAATTCTGTCAATAGTTTAATCTCCAAATGCAGTGTGTTTGAGCATATACAAGGGTCATAAGATATTTAGATCCGCCTAGATTTTCCTTATTATCTCTTTTCCATGAGTATTTTTTGAGGTCGAGGAACGTATTTATTCCAAAATTCAAGACTTAGTTCCATGCCAATCAACAAGGAATTGATCGAGAAAAGACAGGAAGTAAAACAAAACAAACCTGATTTTGTCAGACCAGAAAGTTGGCGATATGTTAGACTTCAAACTAATTGGAGAAAACCAAAAGGAATAGACCATCATCAAAGAAAACAAAAAAGTAGAGGACGTCCTGGTTTAGTTAAAGTTGGATATGGTGGACCTAAAGATGCAAGAGGATTACACCCTTCAGGATTTACAGATAATTTAGTTTACAATATTTCAGATTTAGAAAAATTAGACCCAAAGAAAGATGGAGTTAGATTAGGACATGGTGTTGGAACTAAAAAGAGAAAAGAAATTGTCGTTAAAGCAGTAGAAAACAAATTTAAAATATTTAATGCAAGAGTGAGTGTAATTGCCAATAAATCTTAAAGATAAAAAACGACTTGCATCCAGAGTTACTGGAGTAGGAATTCATAGAATTAAATTTGATACTGATCACTTAGACGATATTGCAGATGCAATTACCAGAGAAAACATCAGAAGTTTAATCACTGCAAATACAATTCAAATCAAACCATTTACAGGAACATCTAGAGGAAGAGCACAAACCAAATTGGATCAGAGACACAAAAGAGGTACAACTCAAGGTTCCAAACAAGGTAGAAAAGGTGCAAGAGTTGGTAAAAAAGAAGTTTATGTTGCAAAAGTTCGTGCACTTAGAAGATTATTAAAAATAGCAAAAGACAGAAAAGATTTGACAAATCCAGAATTTTGGACATTATACAAAAAAGTTGGTGGAAACACTGTCAGAAATAAGGCTCACTTGAGAACTCTGATGGATGAAATTAAAACCAAAAGAAAAGATTAGAACCTAAATAATTTTTTATCAAAACTTGTAATTTTACCATTTTTGATTTCTACTCCCTCCTCACTTAGCATTTTAGTTTTGATATGTTCACCATATGCATAACCACCAATTTTACCTGTAGACATTACAACACGATGACATGGAACTATTACAGGATACGGATTATTATTCATAATTTTTCCAATTACTCTTTGACCATTTTTTAATCCAACAGCTTTTGCCAATTCACCATAAGTTGTAATTTGACCTTTAGGAACATCTAGTAATTTTTTGTAAACTCTTTGTTCAAGATTCATAATTTAATTATCTCAAGTGAAGTTGATTTAAGAAGTTCAAGAATTTTTTGTTTGTTTGCTCCCAATCCACGCCAATCTAAAAGAGCATATTTTGCCATTTTATTTTGTTTAATTATGTGTGAAAATAATTCCTCATCAAGTTCATCTAAAGCATGTTTTGGAATTACTGTTCCAAGAGCAAATTTTCCTTCAAGTAATTCATGAGTGAATTTTGTTGAGTAGTGAGTTCCACCAAAACAAATTGCCATAGGGTTTTCAGGTAACTTGTTGACAAAAACTTGATGAACTAAATTTGCCACAGATTCACATAAGGATACATCAGTCCATTGTTTTTGAGTAGTACCAATTTCTATGAAGATTGTAGGTTTAGTTAATGCAGTTGGACCATGATGAGTTGCTTCAATAGTGATTTGGAATTCTGAGAAATCGGATTGATGTTTTTGTAATGTTTGTAGATAATATTTTTGAAGATCAGGATGAGGAATAGCAACTTGCCTATCATTTCCACCAAATTTTGCTTCAGAAAAGTTTCCAGTACTATGACAAGTCAATGCCAAAACTCCAGATTCTGCAGCATGTTTTGATAAAAATACAAAACCATCATAATCGTATTTTTCTTCTAACCAATCAGCAGAAATTGTAGGAGTTGAAATAATGATTAAATCATAAAATTTGCCTCGAAAAATATCTCCATCCATGGTCATATTTTGCGAAAGAAAATTCGCCATATTGTAACCAGCAGGGTCATCTCGATACGCAATTAGGAGTTCCATGAGATAAGGATTATAAGGACACCATATTAATTTCCACCAATGAACCCGAAACAGACTTTGAAAAATATGTCTAATACTATGAAAATGGCAAAAAAGCCAGATAAAGATGAATATCAACAACATCTCAGATTAGTATTAACAGGAATTCTCGGAGTAGGTACAATTGGATTTATAATTCAATTTGTGTTTTCGGTAGTAACATTTGGTCGATAAAATTGTCTGAAGAAATTAAATCACATTTATTTGCAATTAGAACCACAGGAGGTCAAGAAAAAGTGGTAATGAGATTATTAGAAGCTAAAGCAAATGCCAATCAAATTAACATTCAATCAGTTTTACTAGTTGACAATCTTAAAGGATATGTTGTAATCGAAGCAATCAATCCAAGTGATGCATACATGGCAGTAGAAGGGGTTAGACATATTCGCGGTCAACTAAGAGGAGAATTAGAATTCAAAGATATCGAAGGTTATCTTGTCAAGAAATCAACAGTTTCAACATTAGAAGTAGATAACATTATTGAAATTACCGGCGGACCATTCAAAGGAATGAAAGCAACAATTACTAGAATAGATGCAGATAAAGAAGAAGCAACAGTTGTGTTACTTGATGCATCTTATCAATTACCAGTAACTGTAGATGCAAATTATCTTAAACTCTCGAGTGGAGCTTAGGAAGGATTAAATTTTCGGGATTAAACTGATTTAACATGGGAGAACAAAAAGTATCATCACTTGTAACTGGAGGAGGAGCATCCGCAGGTCCACCATTAGGTCCAGCATTAGGTCCTCTAGGAGTTAACATCATGGAAGTTATCTCAGCAATTAATGAAAAAACTAAAGATTTCGAGGGAATGAAAGTTCCTGTAACTGTCATAGTAGATACAGATACAAAAAAATATGAAATTGAAATTGGCATTCCTTCTGCTGCAGCATTAATCATGAAAGAAGCAGGAATTCAAAAAGGCTCAAGTACTTCAGGTACAGAATGGGCAGGAGATGTCACAATGGATGGAATTGTTAAAGTAGCAAATACAAAACTCGAAAAATCTTATGCATCATCATTAAAATCAGTTGCAAAATCCATCATTGGAACATGTGTGGCATTAGGAGTTAAAGTAGAAGGAAAAACTCCAAAAGAAATTACTGCCGAAATCAATGAAGGTAAATGGGATCAAAAATTCCAATAATTATTCAATAAGATAAACAGGATCTTTATCGGTTTTTTGTAATTCTACAAAGGTTTCAGTATTTTGAACACCTTCTATTTTTCCAATTTTTTCAATAACTACAGAGTGTAAGGCTTCGAGATTTTTGGCATACACTTCAATCATAATATCAAATCTACCAGTTACTTCAGAAATAGAAATAATTTCAACAGTTTCCATGAATTGCTCATGAATTTTTTCTTTTAATTTTGGATCACGATTAACTCCAACTGAAGCCTTTACTCCAAATCCCAACAAAGATTGATCAATATCAACAGTGAATTTTTTGATTAATTTCTTTTTCATTAATCGTTTTATTCTACTATACAAAACAGAGGCATTAATTCCAAGTTTTTTAGATAATACAGGAACAGAAATTGATCCATCTTGAGTTAGTTCATAGAGTAATTTCATATCAAGATCATCAAATCGATGCAATATGATGAAAAGATTGCTTCTCATTTAATATATCTATAAGTTTTTGTCAAAAATTGCTTCATAATTACAATTTTTTCACATAAAAAAAGGAAATTTTTTAAAATAATTGAGAGATAGGAAGCTCGATCTCTAAACGATTTTAAGTAGGTTTTCTGGAATTTGTTCGTAATGATTACAGAAGCACAATTGGCAGAGGTAGTAACAAAAGCCAAAGAGGAGACTAAAAAAACGAAATTTAAACAATCCTTAGAGCTAATAATTAATTTTAAAGATATTGATGTAAAGAAAGGATTTGCAATCAATGAAGTAGTTCAACTTCCAAAAACAAATTCCCCTGCAACAGTATGTGTAATTGCTACTGGTGAAATGAGCCAAAAAGCAAAAGCAGCAAATGCAGATTCAGTAATCGGAAATGAAGAATTAGCAAAATTTGAAGCTAACAAAAGAGAATCTAGAAAATTCATTAACAAATATGATTTCTTTTTGGCAGATACAAAAATTATGCCAACAGTTGGTAAAGCACTTGGTCAACTTTTAGGTCCAAGAGGAAAAATGCCAACACCAGTTCCATTTGACGCACCTATTGATGCATTTCTAGCAAGATTTAGAACATCAATTAAAGTTAGAACAAGAGCATCATTATCAATTTCATGTAAAATTGGCGATGAATCTATGGAAGATGCAGATTTAGCAACCAATGCATTTACAGTTCTAAATACAATTGAGAAGAAATTACCAAACGGTGAAAAAAATATCAAAAAAGTTATGATAAAAACTACAATGGGTAAACCAGTAAAACAAGTACAGGAGATAAAGAAAAAGTATGCATGAAAATAGAACTACATATCCAAAAAGAAAAACGGAAATGTATCAACAACTAGCAGAGTTACCAAAAAAATACAAAACAATCTCAATTATTCAAATGAACAAAGTTCGTTCAACACAAATTTTACCATTAAGAAAAACTTTGAAAGGTGAAGTAGAATTTGTTTGTGTCAAAGATAGAGTTGCAAAAAAAGCACTTGAATCATCAGACATTCCAGGAATGAAAGAATTTTCTACAGAACTAAAAGGACAAATCATGTTCATATTTACAAACATGTCACCATTCAAACTCAATGTCTTACTAGGTAAAAATAAAGTCATGATGGGTGCACGTACTGGAGATATTGCAAGTATGGATATTGTAGTAGCTGAGAAAAACACAGGAATTGCACCAGGACCAATGCTTACAGAATTCAAAGAGGCAGGAATTCCAACAAAGATTGATCAAGGAACAATTTGGATTGCCAAAGAAACAACACCAGCCAAAAAAGGTGATGCAATTAATGAAAAATTAGCAGCAATTTTAGGTAAATTAGATATCAAACCAGTAGAGGCAGGAATTTCACTTTATTCAGCAGTTGAAGAAGGTCTCAAATACACTGAAGACGAGATGATTGTAGACGTTGAGAAAACAAGAGACTTGTTTGCACAATTCCACCAAGAAGCAGTTTCATTATCAATTGAAGCAGGTTACATTACTGCAGATAACGTTACACAAATTCTTACAAAAGCAGCACAATCTGCACGTTCAGTATCTATTGAATCAGGTTTCATGACTGATGAAACAAAAGAGCAAATCTTACAAAAAGCAGATGCTCAAGCTAAAGGCTTAGCAGGTCAAGCAAAAGACTACACACCAGCCTAAGAATCAGTGTTTTTTACTTTAGGTAAATTCCAGTTATACTTTATTGCAATTAACCTCAATGCAGTAGTTAGAATTATTCCAATAATTGTTGCAACATAGATTTCTTCTGTAAAATACAATAGTATTGAAAAAATTACAATCCCAATGAAACTAGCAGTAAGATAAAATTCTTTTACAAACACTATAGGGGATTGATTGACAAAGACATCTCTTAATACACCACCACCAACAGCAGTCAAAATACCTGCTAGTAAAATGGCTAAAAAATTCAATCCAAAAATATTGTAAGCAAAAGTTGCTCCAATAATTGTAAAAACACCAAGACCAATTGCATCAAATTTCAAAAATAAATTCCAGTGTTTTTTTAATTTAGAATACAAAAGGAAGATTACAATTCCTGAAGCAATAGTAGCTATCACATATGCCGGATCAACAATAGAATTTGGAACCCTACCCAAGACAACATCCCTTATTGTACCACCTGCCACACCAGTAATAGTTGCAAGTAGTAAAATTCCCACAACATCAAATTTTTTTTCAATTGCCTTAAAAGCACCAGTTATTGCAAAAGCTACAGTACCAAATAGATCTAAAACATAGATGAAAAATTCAGTACTAAAAGAAAATTCTGTCAACGAATAGAAAAGCGGTAAACAGAGTAATTAAGATTAATTAAAAATAAGTATAAAATTAAGTTGAAAGAATAAAGTTGCTTAGCCGAATAAGGATGAGAGTCCTTCCATGGCTGCTTCTTCGTTTTTAGGTTCTTCTTTCTTTTCTTCTTTTGCTGGTGCATCTGCTGCTGCGTCGGCTGCCGGTGCGGCTGCTGCAACTGCTACAGGTGCGGCTTTAACTGCCTCATTGATGTCAACATCAGCTAAGGCTGCAACTAGTGATTTAACTTGGGCTTCATTAACTTCAGCGCCAGATGCTTTAACAACTGAACTGAGGTTTGCCTCGTTAACTTCTTTGTCTAGTTTATGAAGAAGTAAAGCAGCGTAAACATATTCCATTGTACCATGAATCTCTTGGGGCATAATATAAAACTATGGCGAAGTGACGCCTGAAAAAATCTAATTGAGAATTTTCAAACTTCTACAAACAGCGTATAAAGTTCTCTTCAAATTTGGATCGGTTAAAGTATCCATCCTATTTCTCAAAACTCTTTTTGCTTCATCTCTTTCAGTACCTGGAGCCAAAGACAAAACAGTGTTAATGAATTCAGGAATTGATTCACGAATCCAACCATCTAAAACTGCATAAATTTTTGGAGGAAGAATATCACATTTATCAACATCAAGATCTAAAACATCAGCATAATTTTCAGATTCAACTCTATACACCAATGCCAAAACAACATTGTCAGGAGTTGGATGATTGAGAATTTCTTCGGATCTGTCGCCAGTTTTACCTTGTTTAATCTTATTTTTGAGACCGATTGGATTTACAATTACACCATTAACTCCTACTTTTTGGCCATCTACACCACTAACTACAGCAAAAATAAAGTCATTAAAATCACCATTTTTTTTAACTGAGAAAATATGCGTACCTTCTTTGAGTTTAGGTTTGCTTCCAAACATGATTAGGATAAAAGATTGATTGTATTTAATGTAATCATTAATCAATAATACTTAATATCGGAAAGAGGCATGCTCATCGTTGGACAAAAATCAGATTTTAAAAGAATTCTCTTCAGATCCTGAAAAATACTACAATGTCAAATTATTTCAAGAGCAAGGATTTGTCAGAAAATCATGTTCCAAATGTGGCAGATTCTTTTGGACTTTGGATGCAGATAGAACACTTTGTCCAGATGATGGTACTGATACGTATTCATTCATTGGAGAACCACCAACAACAAAAAGATTTGATTATACACAAGCTTGGAAACAAGTTGAAGAATTTTTTGTAAAAAATAATCATACTTCAGTTAGTAGATATCCAGTTGTATGTCGATGGCGTGATGACTTGTACTTTACAATTGCATCAATTGTAGATTTTCAAAGAATAATGGGTTCAAAAGTTGTTTTTGAATTTCCTGCAAATCCACTAGTTGTTCCACAAACATGTCTGAGATTCAAAGATTTGGAAAATGTAGGAGTAACTGGAAGACACTTTTCAAGCTTTTGTATGATTGGACAGCACAGTGTTCCAAATAATCAAGGATATTGGAAAGATGAATGTGTTGATTTGGATTACAGATTACTAACTGATCAATTTGGAATTAAAAAAGAGGAAGTAGTTTTTGTAGAAGATGTTTGGGCAGGTGGTGGTTCGTTTGGTCCATCACTAGAATATTTTGTTAGAGGATTAGAATTAGGAAATGCAGTATTTACAGAGTTCCAAGGAGAACTAGGACAGCATACAACATTAGACCAGAGGGTAATTGATATGGGTGCAGGGCTAGAGAGATTTGCATGGATTACAATGGGTACACCTACAGCCTACGATTGTTGTTTTGGACCAATTAATGAGAAATTATTTAATAAAATTGGAATAGATTCAGATTCAGAAATTCTACGAAAGTACTTTACAGAAATTGCAAAAGAGATTGATAACTATGATGACCTTAATGAAGTAAGACGACTTGCAATTAAAAATGCAGGAATTACAGATTCACAATTAACAAAAATGATCACTCCAATGGAGGGAATGTATCTAATTGCCGACCATTTACGTACATTGATTTTTGCAATTACAGATGGTGCACTTCCAAGTAATGTTGGCGGAGGATATAATCTCAGAATGATGTTGCGAAGAATTAATGCAACAGTAAGTAAACTAAATCTTAAACTAGACATCGATGACTTGATTGATACACACATTGATTATCTAAAAGACACCTATCCTGAACTAAATGAGAAGAGAGAAGATGTAAAACAAATTCTCAAGATAGAATCTGCCAGATATGAAGAATCAAAGGTACACATGAAGAAAAAAGCAGAGAAAATTCGTGAAAAAGGTACTCCAACAGTTGATGAACTCATTACATTTTACGAATCAGATGGAATTACTCCAGAATATCTAAAAGAAGTGGATGCAATTGCAGAAGTCCCATCATCATTTTATTCAAAATTATCAGATTTGCACCAATCAGAAAAGAAAAAAGCAATTACAGAATTACCATTAGAGAAACTTCCAGAAACTGAGACTTTATTTTACAAAGATGACCCCATGGAATTTGAGGCTAAAGTAATCAAAGTATTTGATGATCAAGTGGTATTAGATAAAACATCATTTTATGCCAGAGGTGGAGGTCAGGAACCAGACCACGGAAGTATTGCAGGATTTGAAGTAGTTGATGTGGATAAACATGCAGACATTATTGTTCATAAATTAAAAGGTGGAACTCCAAATGAAGGAGATACAGTTCAGTGTAAAGTAGATGCAACAAGACGTTCAAACATTACAAAAAATCATACCAGTACTCACATTATCAATACATCAGCTCGAAGTGTATTAGGTTCATGGGTTTGGCAACACTCTGCATTCAAAGATGATGATCATGCAAGATTAGACATAACACATCATTCATCACTAAATGATGAACAAGTAAAACAAATCGAAGATGCAGCAAATAAAATGATCAAAGACAACTATCCTGTAAAAATTGAATACTTTGATAGAGGTACTGCAGAACAACAATACGGATTTAGAATTTATCAAGGTGGAGTAGTTCCAGTAAAATCTGTAAGAATTGTATCAATTGAAGATAAAGACATTGAAGCTTGTGGTGGAACCCATGTAAAGAAAACTGGAGATATTGAATTAATCAAAATTACAAAGACAAAAAGAATTCAAGACGGGGTTGTTCGTTTAGAGTTTGTATCAGGACCAAATGCATTTGAATATGTCAAAGAGCAAGAAGAAGAGTCAAAGAAAAAAGAACAACAAGCAATTGCAAAACAACAATTAGAAAAACAAAGAGAAGAAAACAAAGACAAGGCAAGAGAGAAAATTCCAGTATTCATAGAGAAAATTCTAGCTGGAGAATCATTAGAATCTGAAGAAATTAACAACAAAGGAAAACTTTGCTTTACATCAAGTGAAAATTATGATGATTATTTCAATCAAAACTTTGGAAAGAAGCTAGTTGCTAAAGACGATACTGCAGCATTTTGTGGAATTTTTGAGGCTGGTCCAACTATACGAGTAATGATATTTGCAGGTGAGAAATCAGGCGTAAATGCAGGTGAAATTGCCAAAGAAATAGCCTCAATTTTAGGAGGTTCAGGTGGTGGTGATGCTAAATTTGCTCAAGGTGGAGGTAAAGACACATCTAAAAAAGACGAGGCAATACAAAAAGCAAAATCAATGATTTTAGGATAAATGTAAGATGGAAATTAACTGGAACCAAATTGAAACTAAATGGAGAGCCAAATGGGATGAGTCAAAAGACTTTGAAACAAATCCAAATGAAAAACCAAAAAAATTCATAACAGTTGCATATCCATATCCAAACTCACCACAACACATTGGACATGGAAGAACTTACACATTAGCTGATGTTCATGCAAGATTTTATCGAATGCAAGGATTCAATGTATTGTTCCCAATGGGATTTCATTATACTGGCACACCTGTTTTGGGAATGGCAAAAAGAATCCAATCTCAAGAAAAAGAAATTCTTGACGGATTACGAAACATCTACCATGTTCCTGAAGAAGATATCAAAACATTTGTTGAACCAATAAAGATTGCAGATTATTTCCATGAAGAAATTAAAGCTGGAATGATTGAGATGGGTTATTCCATTGATTGGAGAAGAGAATTTACTACTATTGTTCCAGGTTATCAGAAATTCATTGAATGGCAGATTACAACACTAAAAGAAAATGGCAAAATCATTCAAGGTTCACATCCAGTGGGATGGTGTCCACGTGATCAAAACCCTGTATCACAACACGATACAATGGGAGATGTTGAACCAAAAATTGATGATAAAAACCATCTAGTCAAATTCAAGTTTGGTGAATACATATTTCCAGTAACAACACTTCGTCCTGAAACAATTTTTGGAATCACTAACCTCTGGGTTAATCCAAATACTATTTATAAAAAAATCAAAGCTGACGATGAAAAATGGATTGTTTCTGAAGAATGTGCAAAGAAAATAGAATTCTTTGGAAAAGAAATTACAATTGAAGGAGATATTGCAGGAACTGAAATTATTGGAAAATCAGCTACAGCATTACACAACAATCAAGAGATTCCAATTTTAGAAGCAGAATTTGTAGAGCCTGCAATTGGAACAGGTCTAGTCATGTCAGTTCCAGCCCACGCACCAAAAGATTACCAGGCATTAATGGACCTCAAGGCTAAAAATCATGAATTAGCCTCAAAAATTGAGCCTATTCCAATAATTTCCACGGAAGGATATGGAGAGATTCCTGCAAAAGAGATTTGTGAGAAGATGGGAGTATCAGACCAATCTGATCAAAAATTAGAAGAGGCAACAAATGAGTTATACCTCAAAGAATTCACAGATGGAAAACTAAATGACAAATGTGGAGATTTCCAAAATGAGAAAGTTCAGTTTGGACGAAACAAAGTCAGAGACTGGTTAATGGAAAATAAACATCTAGAAAAATTCCCAGTACTAGAAAATGCTCCTGTAAAATGTCGTTGTGGAACAGAATGTGTTGTTAAAGTATTGAACAATCAATGGTTTTTGAATTATGGAGATGAAGAATGGAAAGAAACTGCAAGAAATTGTTTTGATGAGATGAATATTTTACCAAATAAAATTACAACAGAATTCAAAGAAGTAATTGATTGGTTACACGAAAGAGCATGTGCAAGACAACAAGGATTGGGAACTAATCTACCATGGGATAAAGATTGGATTGTTGAGAGTTTGTCTGATAGTGTAATTTACATGGCATACTACACCATGTCAAGATTTGTAAATGATGGAACGCTAAAACCTGAAAATCTTACAAGAGAATTCTTTGATTTTATTTTACTAGATAAAGGAGACATGTCATTAGCTGTTAGTACATCAAAATTATCTGAAGATGTAATTAGTATGGTCAAAAAAGAATTCCAATACTTTTATCCAGTTGACTCTAGACATTCAGGAAGAGACCTTGTACAAAATCACTTGTCATTTTTTGTCTTAAACCATGTTGCAATATTTGAGAAAAAATTGTGGCCACAAGAAATTGTTGTCAATGGTTCAGTAATGATGGATGGTGCAAAAATGAGTAAGAGTATGGGAAATATTATTCCACTACGAACTGCAATCAAAGACCACGGAGCAGACCCAATTAGATTAGCAATTATCTCATCAGCAGAACTACTTCAAGATGCTGATTTCAATATGGACAGTGTAACAGGAATTCAAAGCAAGCTAGAATCTCTACTAGAGGAGTGCAGCAGCCTCAAAGCATCAGATGTAGGTAATTTGGAGGCTGAAGATAGATGGATTTTATCAAAAACTCAAGGCATGATTGCCCAAGTTACAGAAGCTGTAGAGAAAATGAGGCTACGAGAAGGACTCCATGACATACTATTTTCATTTGAATCTGATTTGAGTTGGTATTCAAAGAGAGTTGAGGCTAAAGGAAGAGACAATGTTTCAGGAATATTACACAAAATAAATTCAGCAAGAGTTGCAATGTTGTCTCCATTTGCACCACATGTAGCTGAAGAGATGTGGGAAAAATTAGGATATACAGAACTTGCATCAAAATCAGCATGGCCTGAGTTTTCAAAAGAAAATGTGGATGCTACATCAATTCAATCAGAAGAATTACTAAAATCAACAATTGATGATATTGCAAATATCCTAAAAGTTACAAAAATTACTCCACAAAAAATTGTAATTTATGTAAACTCTGATGAATTCAAATCTAAAGTGTATAGAAAAATTTTAGGAATTATGGTAGGAGGTCAAAACAATATGGGTGTAGTAATGAAAGAGTTGATTGCAGATCCTCAAACTACAGATGCTAAAAAGATGCCAGACTTTATCCAAAAAGTAATCAAAGACTTGCATTCAGAGTCTGAAGAAATTAAATCAACAAAATTAGAATCAGAAGAATTTGATGAAAAACAATTCTTGTCTGCAGAACTATCAAGTATTGGTAAAAAAGAATTTGGAGTAGACATTGAAGTGTTTGGAGCAACTGATGAGGATATCTATGATCCAAAAGGAAAAGCTAGACACGCAAGACCATTCAAACCAGCAATCTTAATTGAATAATTAATAGCGATTTTTACAAGTTGAGCAAACATAAGCATACTTAATTTCTAAATCATAAGGAATACTCACTTTAGCTAGTTGTAGTATGGTAAATCCTCTGCAAATCTTACAAATCCCTCGCAACAGTACTGATTGTAAAATTTAGAGTTAACCAGATGTGTCAAATTCAGGTTCGATCAAGGTCATGCGTAATTTACCCACGAAATTAACTACTTTTTGCTAAATACACCATATGATTAAAGAAATAATTGGATTTGTGTGGGATTTAATTTCAGGACAATAAGGAATTAAATAATTATTCTTAAAATCTATTAAGATAAGGAAATTTTCCATAGTGTATGAGTGAAAAAGAAGCAAAAGATTATTTTAAAAAATTAATGAATGATACTCAAAATAAAATTGATGATGTAAATAATGAAAAATCAATAAATGAAGATGTGAAAATAGATAATAATGAGCATAATCAGGAACAAAATATGAGTGAAAGTGAACCAAAAAAGTCTAAAATTGCAATAGCAACTCTCAAAATGCCAGATGGAAAAGAGGTAGAAATTCCATTACCTCCAAAAGTTTTCAAAACAGGTCGTGAGGGCTACTATGCACAAATTGCAGCATTTGTATACGATGACGAAGTATATGGTGGTCAAATACAAGTCTGGAAAAAAACACCCAAAACACCTGAAGAATAAATACTAATTACAAAATTAATTTTCTATATCTAAATCAACATGAACTTGTTGTATACATGAATTGAGTTGCTCCTCATTACCAATCCAAGTTTCACGACAATTCTGAAGTTGTTCTTCATATGTATCCCAAAACTCATTGCTTTGAAGTAGAGAATTTTTTCCATCCTTTGCCATGTGATAAACTTCAAGACCTGTAAATCCTTCATATCTTTGAATCATTTTTTCATGAGATGCTTCAAATCTTTTTAATTCTTCTTTACATGTGTCTTGAGAATAACCAGACAGTTCTTCACATTGCTGAGTTTTTTGTTGTAATTCATAATATGATAATTCAAGATTTCTCAACTCCCGCTCTTTGACAAAATCACCATAATCAGCAGTAGCTATTATTCCAATAAACACACCAACTACAACTACAATTGCAACTACAGCGATTGTTTTCATAATGTATGGCTATTACTCATAGATATTATCCCTTTTTCAAAATTTAAAAAAAGAAGTTTTTGGGCTTAAGATCGTTACCGCGAGGTGTACGATGAGAGCCCATGCCACTTAAGATCAGAAAGTGTCCCTTTTCTGATGACAGTGTTCGTCTTAAGATCCCAAACGATTGTTTGTAGATGACAGACTTGTTCTTGTAATTATCATAAGTCAATTTTGGTATATAACCAGCGCTCATAATTTCTACTAGTGCTAAAATTCGATCAAACTAGTGCCACAAATTTAGAATTCAGATAGTCTATTTATTAGAGGTAGAGGGTGCAAAAGTATCTTGAAAATAGCAGTAATGGGAATGGGTGTAGCTGGATCATATCTAATGGCCAGACTAAAAGACACAGAACATGAAGTTACAGGGTATGAATTAAGATCTGAAGAAGCACATGATTCAATTTGTGCATGGGGAACAATCAAACCAGTACTACAAGAATTTTGTAAAAAGACTGGCAGAAATTTTGATGACTTTTTGATTCATGACGGAAAAAGTATGCATGTAAAAATGAATGACAATGTAAAATTTGATATCGGATTACATGGAATGTGTACATATGACAAATTAGCTTTAATCAAAGACTTCATGAAAGATTCAAAAATAATTTACGGTAACCCACCAAAAAAAGAAGAACTTGAAAAAGAATATGATATGATAGTTGATTGTACCGGATTCCACAGAGTATACTTGCCAAAGATGAAAGAAGATTTCTTTTTACCAACTTATGAATACAAAGTAGAATATGAAAACGGAGTTCCATATGACGACTTTTACATTGAACCATTTCCAGGAATGTCTGGATACTTTTGGTATTTCCCACTAGGTGAAAAATGGGCACATATTGGTGCAGGAGATTATAACAAAAATCACATTAAAGCAACAGATGCATTTCTAAAAAAACACGGAGGTAAAGTTGTAAAAACTAAAGGTCGTCCAATTAGACTTGCAACACCAGATAGATGCAAACCATACTATTCTGGAAAAGTTGTAGGTGTTGGTGAATCAATTGGTACAGTTTATGCTCTACTTGGTGAAGGAATTATCCCATCAATGCAATGTGTAGATATCTTTGTAGAAAATATGCATGACTTTGCAGCATATGAAAAAGCAGTTGAAAAACATTACAAAGTATATGCCAAAGTTTTCAATTTTGTTAGAGCAAAAATTCACAAAGACTTTAACTTTTTGAAAGCATTGCCTGACTTTTTAGCAATCTTCCGTTACATGAAAAAGAACGAAGACAGATTTGGAATGGATATCAGAATTGCAGATTTGCTAAAAGTTGCTAAAGCCTAAGAGAAACTAACAGAACTAAATCCTTCTCGGTTTGTACGATTACTTGCCATGTTATAATCATAAATTGTTGTAGAGTATGCTTGTAGTTCTTCTTTCATTTGATCCAAATTATCTGCTAGATAAAATCCTGGGCAATCACCTGTAAATTGATAAGTTGCATGAACACGTGCTTTTCCACCTTCATTTTCTAACCAACTTGCAAATGGGTAAAGATAACACACTCCAGGTCTATCAGGATGCATACTACAGCCCCCTTTATCATCTAAAAATCTACATGAAATGTGAGTTCCATCTTCTTCAGGAGTCTCATCTGTTTTTCTTTTTAGATTAATTGTAGTCATTGTAGTCATTTGACCTGATGGTCCTGGTTCATCATAGGTTACAGTAAGAGTTTCATTTTTGATAAATTCAGCAGTATTTTTGTATTTGAGACCTTTGCCAATTGTGATTAGATCATCAGAAGTTAATGGTAATCTACCTTGTCTATCACAGCAATTATGACAATCAGGCCAAAAGCATTTCCATAAGATATATTTTTTTTCTGAATTAAGAAATGGGACATGAAAAACTACATCTTTGACTTTGATTGCATAGTCAGAGACATCAGTAATTTGACCTAATACGAATTTTCTTAAGATAGGATCAAAATCCCAATCCTTTTCTAACAAATCTAATGATTCTTGAATTTCTTTTTGAGACAAGTATTCAGTTATAACCGCTTTTGCAGATCTTATTAATGTTGAGTGAAAAAGGAAAATATGCAGCAGCTACAGAAAATAGAAGATTTGTGTGGGCTGAAATTATTTGGCCACTAGTTTTAGAAATTAATGATATTACATTTTCATTAAAACAATTTCAAGAAAAACGTGAAAAAGTCTGTAAAGAAAAAAACACAACAATTACAATTGCATCAAGAGGATTAGTATCTCTTGTTCTAAAAGGAATTTTACTAAAAGAAAATGATACGTATTCAATTCATTACAAATTAATTCCATATATGAGATTAAAAGCAAAATGTGATTATGCAACAGCTATCCATGAAGTTAGAATAAAATAATTACCAGTAGCCCGAGGCAGATTCGAACTGCCGTCTCCGCCTATCCACTCTTGAGATCCAGAGGGCAGAATCCTTGACCACTAGACTATCGGGCTACTTGATAGAAATTCAAGTAATTTAGAATATAATGATTTGGTGAAAATGTTTTTGAAAGAATTTTATCTTGATGCTTGTGCTATACGTTCTAACTCGTGTTTTTTCTTGACTGATGGAGAATTTGAATCATTATTTGCTGCAAGAATTAATTGTTCAGCTAAATGTTCTTCAATAGGTTTAGGATTAGAAAATGTTGCTTCTTTAACTGAATCAGCAATAAATTTCAAAGCCATGTCAACTCTTCTGATTGGAGCAACATCTACGGATACATGGTATGTAGTTCCACCATAAACAATTCTAGTAGTATCCTCAGTTGGAGCAGAAAACTCAACTGCTTTAACTAAAACTTGAACAGGGTTTTGTCCAGTCTTTAATTCAATAATTTCAAAAGCAGTTCGTACAGTGTTAATTAATTTAGTTTTTTTACCAGTCATTCTACCAGTATTTTTTGCATATTTTTTTCCAAAGTGCATTGATTTGTTAATTAATCTCTCAACAATGTTAACTTCACCTTTATTGAATCTCTTTAATGCAGAACGTCCAAAAGTGTAAGGTAAGATTTGTTTTCTTAAACAAATAGCAGTCTTTAATCCAGGATCTACAACTTCAATGTTTGATAAATCCCATTTTCTAAATAATAGTAAATTTTTTGTTTCAGCCATTTCTCTATCTCCTTGGTTTCTCCTTCTTTCCAATAACTAATTCATGTAATGATGTACCGTTAACTTTAGAAACTTTGAATCTAACACCAGGAATATCTCCCATTGCACCACCTTGTGTTGCACCCATTCCTTCAATTGTTACTTCATCGTGTTCATCAATGAAATTCATTGCACCGTCTCTTGGCAAAAAGGCTGTAACTGATTTACCATTTCTGATTAATTGAACTCTAACACATTTTCTGATAGCAGAGTTTGGTTGTTTTGCTGCAATACCAACTTTCTCTAAAACAATTCCACGTCCTTGTGGTGCACCTCCAAGAGGATCTGATTTTTTATCAATACCAAGTTTTCTTCTTTTGTATGTAGAAATTGCCCAACGTTGTTTTTTCTTTTTAGTAGTTAGTACTCTACCTGCAAATAATCCTAGTGGTGATTTTCTCATATTCTATAACTCCATTGTTGCCCTTTCAGGACTGTTAATCAATACACTTCCAATATCAAAATATCGTTTAGCTAATAATCTTGCTTTCTCAGCATTTCTACCTTCTCTACCAACTACAATTCCTTTCTTTCTTGGGTCTACCATAACAATTGCCTGTTTTGTCCCATCTGCACGTGTATTTAATTTTACTTCAGAAATTAGTTTATTATTCAATAAATTAGTTAAGAATTTTGCTGGATCTTCATCAAATTCAACTAGTTCAACATTTCGTTTAACCATATTTTGTAAAGATTTGATATGCATTCCACCTTTACCAATGGCTAACCCCATTTTTCCAGTGTTTACTACAAAAATTACTCTATTTTGTTTTTCATCTTCAATACAATCTCTTGCAACAGCACCGGTGACATTTTGAAATAGCGACATCATTCGCATTTGATCTGTTGAAAGTTTGATTGCTTGTGCCATTAGAATTCCTATTTATCTCCAGACCAAAAATGTCTCATTTAAACTTAGGTTAGACAAAAAACAATTAGTCATTTTTTTCCTCAGTTTTTGTATCGTTTAAAATTGATTTGATATTTGCCTCATCAATTGATGTAAATGAAATTGTTGAAATTCTAAATTGTAAGCCGCACAATCTACCCAGTGCAACTGAAGTTCCTTGAAAGTTTACGAGGGGGACTTTTTGTTTTTTTGCATCAGATTCAATTTTCTCAAGCATTTTTTTGTCTACAGATTGAGATAATACAATTAACTTGGAATTATTTACAGAGTTCAAAACTTCTTTACTACCCATTGTCAATCTATTCTCTTTACGGGCATCCTTCAATGATTTCTCAAGTATTTTACTCATGTAGTTTCCTTATCACGATCGTCTTGAGAGTCCTTTATAGGTTTATTGAAAAAATATTTCTAAGTATAATAAATCAATTAAAAATTATTTTTGATTTTTATAAAATTAATCAATAATTATCGATGATGAGATTGCAGGACTCAATGGTATGAAATCATTTAACGAATTCCACACATAAGTTTCTAAAACATAATTATCAGATTTTTCAGGAATCCATGATTGAGAAATATCTAAAATTTGATTTGGAGAAAGTTTGCCCTGAATCCAAGATAAAGACAGTACAGAATTATCAGAGTTTTTAATTTGGAAAAAATAGATAAATTCTTGATCATAATTTAATTGGTTTTCAATTGTTCCAACTATTTGCATTTGAGTTTGTGAAATAAGGGATTCTAAGGGATTGCCAAAACTATCAGAAAAAGAAATTGGTGAAGTCTGTATTCGATTAATTGATGAAAGTGAGTGGTCTACAATAGCAGATGTTTCAATAGATGTTTCATCAGATTTTGAAAAAGGTTTTGGTAATGTATGATCATCATATTTTGCAAAAATACTATCACCAGGAACTGCATAAAGTCGATTTCCACTAGAGGTGTTTGTTGACAAACTAATATTTGCTATAAAGTCACCAGAGCGTTCAGATGTTTCTGTTGCAACAACTTGTATGCCACCACTGTCAGAATCTGAAAAAACTTCTACGGTAAGTGTATCAATTGCCTCAGGATTCAAATTCATATCATGATCAATTACACGAATTTCAACTGAATCACTTGTAAGAAAAATATCTTTTGAAAATTGTATTACTCCCATATTCCATGTTATTGGAATTGATTCAGTTAACACAACACCATCTGCAAATTCAAAAGATATTGTGATTGAATCATTATTTTCAACTTCTAAAAATCCATTTGTTGGTCCATTACCAGAAGTTTTTGGATTTGTATCAAAATTCCCATCACCATCAACATCATGCAAAAAACCTGTTAGAATAATTTCACCTGAAAAAATTCCAGAACCTGATGAGGTTTCAGTTAACCTATATGGTTTTAAAAAATTTTCACCTGATGAAATTTTAATTGCATGAGAATCAGTTTCGCCAATTGAATCAATTTTATTTGAATTGCTATTCCAACTTGGTGCATTAATAGAGATTATTATTTTATCAGTCCACGAATATCCAGGTTTGTCAGTATAGATTGGTGCAAAAGGTTTGTCATAATCAGGAAGGGATTCGGCATAAACAGGTGCTAAAATCAGAAAAAATCCCAATAAAAATTCGTACACAGCATATATTGATTAAAATCAGATTTAATGTTTGATGATAAATTTTAGGATTTATCAGTAGGTAAAGAGATAGCTAAAATATTATCTCCACGCAACAAAACTTTTCCAAGACTCAAATGTTTTTCTTCAGTAATGTCTTCAGCTTTGTCCAATGTTAAATTCATGTGAATATCAAAATCTATCAAGTTACCTTGAACAGTTTTATTATTTCTTAAACGAAGTAAAACACTTTTTCCTTGGCAACTAGTCATTAATGTAGAAATTTCATCAGCCATAATTATCACTTAATTCTATTTCTTCTTGCTCACTTGCATGTACAAATCAACAGTACCACTTCCAATTGGAATGTTACTTCCAACAATTACATTTTCAGTGATACCTCTAAGTTGTTCAATTTCTCCTCCAAGTGCTGCATGTGCAATTGTTGGTACAGTAATTTCGAATGCAGCTCTTGCAAGTACACTGTCTTTAGTACCAGCAATACCATGTCTACCAATTTGTTGCATGTAACCACGTGAACACATCAAGTCTGATACTAACATAATGTATCTATCATCGACTTCCAATCCTTGGTCTCCCAATGTATGATTTAGTTCATCTATTAATGCAAATCTTGCAGCTTCAATTCCTAAAGTACCTGCAATTTCAAAGACATTGTTTGTTCTAACATTGGTTTTATCAATTCCTTTAACTTCTAAGACTTTAGCAATGTTTGAACCAGTAGTTTGGATTACCCATTCATCATCTTTTTGAACTAATGTTACACGTTCAATGTCTGGAACTCCTTTAACAGTAGTATTGAGTACTTTATTTCTAATTGCAATTGCAGTTGCAGTATCAACTTCTTCAACCAAATTCAAAGTTACCAATTCACCAGTTACTTCCATCTTGAATTTTTTATTAGAAGAAAGTGCTGCTTCAACTTCTGCAACAGAACAACCTCTTTCACGGAGTCTATTCTCACTTAAAATTAATTTAATGTTTGTAGAATAATCAGTTTCAGTATCAGCAATTAAGGCACTTACTTTAGTTTGTAAAACATTTCTTGCAACTTCAATTGCTTTTTCTCTATTTCCTTTATTTTCTTTTTCTAAGTAAATATCCATAGTTGGAGTAACAGGTTTCTTTCTGGCATCAACTAGTTCAATTAATCTAGGAAGACCTAATGTAACGTTTCTTTCTTTAATTCCTGCAAAGTGGAATGTTCTCAAAGTCATCTGAGTACCTGGTTCACCAATAGATTGTGCAGTAACAATTCCTACTGCTTGTCCTGGCTCTACACGTGCTTTATCATATAGTGAAAGACCTTTTTTACATACTGCTTCAATTCCAGATTTACTAAGACCAGATTTGTTTAATGCATCAGTTACTAGTTTAGTTAATCTTGGACTAAATGTTTTAGTGTATTTTTTAGTTAATGTTTCAATTTCATCTTTTGTTGCTTTTGCTCCAGAATCAACCATAGCTTGTGATGCAGCTAATCTACTTGGATTGAATGCCTCACCATGATCACTTTTCTGCACATCAATTCCATCTTCACCATAAAGGAATTGAACAATGTGTCCATGAGGATCTCTTACAGTTCCATCATATTCTAGTCTAATGTGTTCTAATGCATTGATCAATCTACGTTGCATGTAACCACTTTGTTGTGTTCTGACTGCAGTATCTACAAGTCCTTCTCTACCACCCATTGCGTGGAAGAAGAATTCTAATGCAGTTAATCCAGTTCTATAATTTGATTTTACAAATCCGTGTGCATCAGGATTACTATCATGTTCTTTATAGTGAGTTAATGCACGATTTGCATATCCCTCATTCATTCTGTTACCTCTTCTTGATTGTTGACCTAATGCTCCGGCCATCTGACCTACGTTAAGTGCTGAACCTCTTGCACCAGTAGTGGCCATAATTTTTCCAGCATTACCATCATCAAGTGAATCATTTGCAGTATCACCTGCTTTAACTCTGGCTTTACCTAATTCATTTACAATGTAAGCTTCTAAAGCCTCTTCGGCTTTCATACCTCTTGTAAGTTTCAATGTTCCTTTTTCATATTGGTCAGTCAAATCTGCTACAACATCGTATGTATCACTAATGTCATCTAGAATTTGTTGCTCATTCTTTTCTGGAACTACCAAGTCACCATAACCATAACTAAATCCATAGTGAGTGATGAATTGTTTTACCATAATTAAGATAGAATTCAAAAAGTTCTTTCCAACTGCGTTACCATAATCTTTAGTAATTCTGTGTAAGACACTTTCTGGTTCCTCTGCACCAATTGATGTCTTGTCAATTACACCACTGATTAATTCACCGTTTTTAATTACGACATCATTTGCTTTTCCACCAGTACCTTTTGACCATTTTGATGTTAATGTATAATTGAAATCGCTTGGTAAGAATAATGAGAATAATTGTTTTCCAGTGTATGCAGGGCTGCCATCTTTTGCTTTAGTAGATGGTTTTGGAAGTGCGTCAGTATATCCTCCAAGCATTGCATAGTTTGAAAATTCTTGAACAGACAAAATAGTATCATCTTTTGTTAATAGATATGCACCAGTTACAAAGTCTCTTAGGGCACCAATAATTGGACCACCATATCTTGGTGAAATTAATTGGTCTTGAACTCTCATCAAAAGAATTGCTTCTGCTCTTGCTTCTTCACTTTGTGGAACGTGAAGATTCATTTCATCACCATCAAAGTCTGCGTTGTATGGTGGACAAACAGATGGGTGTAATCTGAAAGTTTTTCCAGGTAGTACTCGTACATAGTGAGCCATAATTGACATCTGGTGAAGTGAAGGTTGTCTGTTAAACATTACAATATCTCTGTCAGCAAGATGTCTTTCAATTAAATATCCAATTTCAAGTGTTTCTGCAATTGTTGAACGATCTTCAACAAAGTCTAATCTAATTTTTACACCATCTGGTCTTACAATATAATTAACTCCTGGGAATTTTTCAGGTCCATTGATAACTAATTTTCGCATTCTTTCTATGTTCCATTCAGTTACAATTTCAGGAATAGTTAGTTTCATTGCAACTGCTTCAGGTACACCGACTTCAGACAAATCCAAATTAGGATCTGGAGAAATTACAGTTCTACTAGAAAAGTCAACTCTCTTTCCAGAAAGGGAACCTCTGAATCTACCTTCTTTTCCTTTGAGTCTTTGTGTTAATGTTTTAAGAGGACGTCCAGAACGATGATGAGCTTGAGGAATTCCAGAAACTTCATTATCAAAATATGTAGTTGAGTGATATTGTAACAAATCAACTAAGTCTTGAACAATTAATGGAGGAGTTCCTGCTTCTTTACTTTCTTTTAATCTCTGATTAACTCTAATGATATCTACCATTTTATGGGTTAAATCATCTTCAGATCTAATTCCAGTTTCAAGAATAATTGAAGGTCTGACAGTAACTGGTGGAACAGGTAATGCTTGAAGAATAAACCATTCAGGTCTTGCAGTTACAGGATCATAAGACAATAGTGACAAATCATCATCAATGATTTGTGAGAATCTTTCTCTAATTGTAATTGGTAATAATCTGTGTTCACCAATTTCAGTTTTTTCAACAAAGATAGTTGGTTTTGTAAAGACTAATTCGTATTGTGTTTTTCCACAATGAGGACATTCTTTAGCTTTCTTTGCTTTTTCAATAATTTGTTCAGGAATACGTTTTTGTGAAACAGTTGTGTATGCAGCTCCTTTATCTTTAATTTTTTGGAATGCGTTAAGATCTTCTTGTGGAACTTTTAGTCTTGCACAAGAGCGACATGTTGATTGTAGTAATTTGTAGATATTATCAATAAATGCAATATGTAAAATTGGTTCTGCAAGTTCAATGTGACCAAAGTGTCCTGGGCATCTAGCTGCAGTGTTACCACAAGTTAGACATTTTTGTCCAGGCTCAAGTGTTCCAAGTCTTCCATCCATAAGACCTCCTTGAACTGGCATTCCGTCTTCATCATAAGTTTCTGGAGCAGTGATTTCAGCAACAGAATATTTTCTAATTTCAGTTGGAGACCAAACAGAGAAACGAATTCCATCAATTGCTTTAATTGCTTGAATAGACATCTTAGAGTTTCTCCTTTATGAGCAATCTTGGTGCAACGTTTAGACTTTGCATTTCTTGCAATAATAGTTTGAATGCATATGCTACAGATACTGAAGATACTTTAGCTTTATCTCCACAAACTCTGCAAACATATTTTCTTTGTTTAACATCATGATAAGCAACTAAACCACATCTTTCACATACAAACACATCAGATTTATCAGATTCATCTAACAATCTATCTTTTAGAATCATTGATGCACCATAAGCAATTAAACAATCTCTTTCCATTTCACCAAATCTTAATCCACCACCTCTAGCTCTACCTTCAGTTGGTTGTTTGGTTAACATCTGAACTTGTCCACGTGCTCTTGCATGTATTTTATCAGCAACCATGTGATGGAGTTTTTGATAATATACTACACCAATGAAGACATCAACTGGGAATGCTTTTCCAGTTCTTCCATCATACATTATTTCTTTACCAGAATGTTTGAAATTATGTGCATCCATTACTTCTTTAACTTCATCCATTTTCTCTCCAACGAATGCAGAACCATCAAATCTCTTTCCACGGAATGATGCAGCTTTTCCACAAATGGATTCCATCATCATACCAACAGTCATTCTAGATGGGAAAGCGTGTGGATTAATCAAAACATCAGGGGACATACCTTCAGCAGTATATGGTAAATCTTCTGCTTTTGCTAAAATTCCAAGTACACCTTTTTGTCCGTGTCTTGAAGCAAATTTATCACCAATTTCAGGAATTCTCATATCTCTTGCTCTAATTTTATACATTTTACCACCCTCGTTAGATTGAGTCATTACAACTGTATCAATAACACCGGCTTCAGAAGGTCTTACACCAATGGATGTATCTCTTCGATAAGGACCAGAGGATTCAAACTCTCTGTATTCTTCCATAAATCTTGGAGGACTAGTTTTACCAATCAAAATATCTCCACCTTTAACAGGTGACTCTGATGCTACAACACCATCTTCTTCAAGCAATCTATATGCTTTTTCACCTTTGTAACCTCTAATATTATCTTCAGCATTTGGAATTTCAAATGAATCTCTCATTCCACCAGGATATTGTTTTGCTTCAGCATCATAAATTCTAAAGAAGAAAGTTCTACCTAATCCTCTATCAACAGAAGCTTGACTGAGAACAATTGCATCCTCAATGTTGTAACCATCAAATGGCAATACTGCAACTACACAGTTTTGACCTGCTGGTCTATCTTCTAATCCAAGTAGTTTCATTGCTTTTGTATTAACAGCTGGAACTTGTGGGTATAACATGAGATGTTGTCTAACATAGGTACTAGTATTCATCATTGGTGTTGAAAATCCTAAACTTTGTTTTGCCATTGCAGATTCGTATGTATTTCTTGGAGACTGATTATGTTCTGGATATGGAATTATAGATGCACCTGCTCCCAAAATTGCTGGTGGGAATACTTCAAGGTGTGTGTGTTTCTTTGAGTCTTTTTCATCTAATGTAATGTAACAGTTCTCTTCTTCATTTGCATCAATCATTTCTAAGACACCCATTCTTAACAAGTCATTCCAAGATAGTAATTTCTTTGAAATTTTATCTAAAAGATCTTGAGTAAGTAATGGTTTGTTATCTTTGATAATTATTAATGGTCTTAAAACTCGTCCAGCATTACAATTTACGTATAATCTTCTTGTAGCCTCTTTATGTTCATCAGATTTATGGAATGAAACTCCAACGTGTGGATGTATTTTTGAATTTCTTCTAAGGTCTCTAAGAGATTCTGCTAATTCAAGTCCATCTTTGTAATATCCAATTAAGCGTCCATCGACAAATATTCTAGTTCCATCTTGTTTCAAATCATCTTTTGCATCAAAGAAATGTACAGTTCCAAGATCATATAATTTCTCAACAATTTCCTCAGAAGGAACATTTACTGAAATGATTCCAGATAATGCAAGATTTTTTACCAGACCACAGTTTGAGCCTTCTGGTGTTTCACTAGGACAGATTCTTCCAAAGTGTGTTGCATGCAAATCTCTTGCTTCAAAGTTTGGTTGAGTTCTACTAAGTGGTGATTGAATTCTTCTAAGATGACTAATAGTTGATAGATAGTTTGTTCTGTCAAGTAATTGTGTAACTCCAACTCTACCACGACCCCAGTTTCCTGTTGCAATAGCATTGTTTAGTTTATCAGTAATAATTCCGGGACGAATTGATGCAGCAACTGCGTTAATTCCACGTTTTTGACCTGAACGCTCTAATTGATATTTCATATCTCTTACCAAGTTTCTAAATGCAGTTCTAAACAAATCTGCAAGCATCTGTCCTGCAAATTTGATGACTTTGTTTCCATAATGATCTTTATCATCAGGAGTAATCCAATTGAGTTTTAATTCTAATAATTTACAGGCTGCTTCTCCTAGGAATTGTGCTTTTTCTTTTCTGTTTTCAGGATGTTTTCCTAAATGAGGTAATAGACCCCAGTCAAGTAAAGTTTCAGCACGTTTAATTTGAAATTCTTCTAACATTCCAGGTGCAATTCTTTTACTGATGTAAACAATAGCATCTTTAGCTGTAGGAACATCTCCTGCTTTTTCAAAAGAGCCTTCTAATTCATCTTGAAGTTCATCAACTAATGAAACGACTGAAGCAATTTCTTTATCAGATTCTAATCCGAGTGCTCTCATTAAAGTAACAACTGGAATATCTACAGGAGAACCTGGAATTCTTGCAACTATCAATCCATCGTTTTTCATTACAAGTTCTAATTTTGCACGGTAACCAACAATTGAAGAATAAACTTTTGCTTTGAAAACAGTGTTTCCACCAACAAGTTCTCTATCTACAATTATTTTATTGTAAGAAAGATCTTCTAATCCAACAATTACTCTTTCTGAACCGTTAATGATAAAGTAGCCACCAGGATCATTTGGATCTTCACCATGTTCAATTAATTTTTGATTAGAGAAATTATTCAAAATACATGCATTAGATTTTGCCATAACTGGTACATCACCAATATGAACAAATCTTGATTCCAAAATTTTACCATCTTCAACAACACTAGCTTCCATCATTACAGGTGCAGAATAAGAAACATTTCGTAATCTTGCTTCAGCTGGTGTGATGTGAGTAATAGAACCATCAAGTTCCATCATTCTTGGTTGTTGAAGTTTTACTTTTCCTAATTGGATTTTATATGGATATTCAGCATTTTCAATATCAATTTGTCCAACTTCATTTATGATACTTTGAAGTCCTCTTTCTAAAAATTCATCAAAAGAATTAAGATGTTGACGTGCAATACCTTCACGTTTTAAAATATCTTGAATAACTGGCCAACGTTTGTTTGAAGGATCAGCCAAATCTAGACCTCCACCACATATCGATAATAGAGACTCTCACCAGCAGTTGGACTATTTCTAGTGATTTTTATCATATCACCAGGTTTTACACCAAGTCCCATAATTGCAGGATCATTTACGAAAATTAATGGTAATTCTGTTGGTTTACAATTGTATTTTTTTAAAACTTCTTCAGCTTCTGATTTAGGAATAATTTCATGTTTTGGAACATAAACATGATCTGGTACTAAAATTTGGTTTTTCTTAATTGCCATTTAAGAAGCCCCCAGATCGAACATTAAATGTAATAGTAAATAATACACACAAACTGAAAAAAATCACGTTCGGGTTAATATATATCTAATCTGAAACTTCAAATCAAGAAATTATTTTCTTATTGACTCTATTTGCAATATTTGCAGCAATTCCACCAGCAGCAATTCCATTATCAATATTTACAACAGATAATCCTAATGAGCAGCTTTGTAACATAGATGCTAAAGCTGCAATTCCTTTTTCGCCATATCCATATCCAACTGATGTCGGAATTCCAATAATTGGTATATCTACCAGGGTAGAAACCAAAGTGGCCAAAGCTCCTTCCATTCCAGCTGCAACAATAATACAATCAACATCCTCTTCAATCATTTTCTTTAAAATTGGAAATATTCTTTGGATTCCAGCAACTCCAACATCATAACTTGTGATACATTCACAGTTCATTGCTTCACACATTAATCTAGATTCTTCAGCAACTCCAATGTCAGAAGTTCCAGCTGTCAAAATACCAACTTTTCCTCCTTGGAATTTAATTGGTTTTTTAAATATCAAAATAGTTGATGAATTTTTCCCTGTCGAGATTTTAACTTTTAATTTTTTTACGAACAAAAGTAATTTTTTGTAATCCTCTTTTTTGATTCTTGAAACAAGAACAGAATTAGTTTTTTCTAGAGTCTTTTTAATGATTTTTTTAATATCATCTAATTCCTTAGTTTCTGCAAAAATTACTTCTGGAACTCCTCTTCGTTTACTTCTGTTAACATCAATTTTTGCAAAATTTTCAACTTCCTCAATTGAATATAATGTTAAAAGTTTTTTTGCATCTTTGGTAGAAATTTTTCCAGATTTTACTGATTCTAAAATTTCATTGATTTTCAATAATTATAATAATTGATATCTATACTAAAATGCTTAGATTTCAATACCAGAAAGTGCATCTTTGACATTAGCGACACCTTTGTCAAACATAGTTCTTTCTTCATCATTAAGATCTAACTCAATAATTTTCTCTACACCATTTTTACCAATTACAGCAGGTACACCAATTGTAACATCAGAATGACCATACTCACCATCAAGATAAGTTGCTACTGGAATGACTTGTTTTCTATCTCTAACTACTGTTTCAATAATTGCAGATATTGCATTTCCTGGTGCATGTACTGTGGCACCCTTTAATTCAATTACTTTAGCTGCAACTTGTTTTGTGTTTTGAACAATCTCATCTAATTTTTCTTTTGGTAAGAATGATGAAAGTGGAACTCCAGAAACTGATGAAAATCTTGGTAAAGGAAGCATATTTTCTCCATGTTCACCAATTACTAATCCTCTAATAGAATCTCGGGAATGACCAGTAGATTCATGAATAAATTGTCTAAATCTTGATAAATCTAACATTCCACCCATTCCAAACACTCGACTTCTATCAAATCCAGATACTTTTTGAGTAATGTAGGCCATTGGGTCCAATGGATTTGAAACTGGAATAATCATGGAATCATCTGCATATTTTTTAATATTTTCTGTGACACTTTTTACAATTGAAGCATTAATTTTTAGCAAGTCCATTCTTGTCATTCCTGGTTTTCTGGCAGAACCTGCTACTACCACTACAATATTTGATCCTCGAATATCCTCATAATCATTTGAACCCTTGACTTCTACATCAATACCTTGTTCAGATAACATGTGATTGATATCCATGGCTTCACCTTGTGGTAATCCTTTTGCAACATCAAGTAACAAGATTTGATCATCTAATTTCTTTAATGCTGAAAATAAAGCTGCATCTCCACCTACTTTGCCAGATCCAATAATTGTAATCATGAAAATCAGTGCTAAATTTGAAATTATAAATCTAATGAAATAGTCGAAATATTAGGCGAATTTATAAGCATTTTTGATAATTTTTAATCATGGTTATTGTTATTGATCCACAAATAGCAGGAATTTCAGGAGATATGCTTTTGTGTTCTTTAGTGGATTTAGGAGCGGATAAAAATCAGATCGTGGAAGGAATAAAAAAAATAGAAAAATTTCTACCAGATTCAAAAATTAATAAAATAGATTTTCAAAAAATTCAAAAAAATGGAATTGAGTCAACGGAATTAATTTTAGAAATTGATGAAAATATTTCTGAAAGAAAAGGAGTTGAGATAAAAAATGCAATAATTAATTCGGTAAATGAATTACAACTTTCAGATAAAGCAAGATCATTTGCAGAATCATGCATTAATTCTTTAATTTCATCAGAATCTAAAATTCACGGTATATCTGAAGATTCAGTTCATTTTCACGAGGCATCAAGTATTGATACACTGATAGACATAGTTGGAGTTACTATTGCATGTGAAAAATTGAAATTCTTTGAGGAGAAAATTGTTTGTTTGCCAGTATCAGTTGGAAGTGGAACTGTTAGTTTTTCTCATGGAACAATGTCTAATCCTGCAAGTGCAGTTCTCCAAATTTTTAAAAATTCTAAGTTAATAATTAAAGGAAATAATGCAAATGAAGAGTTAACAACTCCAACTGGAGCTTGTATTTTAGTAAATTTGACAGATAATTCAGTGGAACATTATCCTTCAATGAATATTAGTTCAATTGGTTATGGGGCAGGTCAAAAAAATTTTGAATCATTCTCAAATGTATTAAAAATTGTTCAAGGCAATCAAGGAAAAACGGAGATGGATTCAGTTAAGATTCTTGAGACAAATGTAGATGATGTTTCAGGAGAGATTTTAGGATATTTGATTGAAAAAATTATGAAAGTAGGTGCAAAAGATATTTCAATTTATCCAGGAATTACAAAAAAAGGAAGACCAACTAACTTGATTTCTATAATGTGTGATGATGAAAAAATTGAAACAATCACAGATATTTTAGTATTGGAAACTGGTACTTTAGGAATCAGAATATCAGATTCTAATCGGTTAATTGTTTCTAGAACAAATCATAGTTTCTCATTAACCTTTGAAGGTAAATCCTTTGAAATAAATTATAAAAAATCAACTTACAAGGAAAAAACTCACTTTAAAATAGAATTTGAAGATTTGAAAAATATCTCTGAAACACTAGATAAACCAATTAGAGATGTTGAATTATTTTTGAGAAAAGAAATTGAAAAAATAGAGGATCTGTAATGAATAAATTAAATAATTTAGTAGAATGGTTTGCAGATAAAACTAAAGTAATGATTGCGTTATCAGGAGGAGTAGACAGTGCAGTTGTTGCATATGCTGCTTTTCAAGCATTAGGAAGTTCTGCAATTGCAGTTACTGCAGATTACAAAACATTGTCACAAGAAGAACTTCTATCAGCAAAACAAGTTTGTTCAGAAATAGGCATTGAGCAAATGATTTTAGATTATAGTGAATTAGAAAATGAAGATTTTGTCAAAAATGACTCAAATCGATGTTTTCATTGTAGAATGGAGTTAGGAGATCATTTAATCAAATTAGCTAAAACACATAATGTAAAAATCATAGTTGATGGAACCAACCTAGATGATTTAGGTGATTATCGTCCAGGAATTCAAGCCCTAAAAGAAAATGGGATTCGAAGTCCACTCGTAGAAACTAAATTTATCAAATCAGAGATTCGAGATATTGCTAAATCTGTTGGATTGTCTGTTCATGATAGACCAGCAAATTCATGTTTAGCATCTAGAATTCCCTGGGGTCAAAGAGTAACTGCAGAAAGACTAACTCGAATTGAATTAGGTGAGACTCTTGTAAAACAAATTACCAATCTAAAACAAGTTAGAGTTAGAGACATTCAAGGTTGTGCTAAAATTGAAGTGGATAAAGAAAGAATATCAATTTTTGATGAAAACATCATTAATCAATTAAATAAAAAATTGAAAATGATTGGATTTACTTCTGTTGAGATAGACAAAGATGGATACAGGCCTGGAAAAATTAATGTGATTTCAAATTGATCTACTTAGATAATGCAGCATCAACACGAATTCATGATGATGTATTAAATTCAATGTTACCTTATC
>ERZ802830.569-NODE-569-length-37050-cov-12.9485_pt1 | contig 37050 bp, 38 predicted proteins | sample MGYA00345654_ERZ802830 | MGnify/ENA primary metagenome ERZ802830 (study PRJEB30503, sample SAMEA104212375) | marine metagenome | biome: Westerlies Biome; feature: [SRF] surface water layer (ENVO:00010504) within the epipelagic zone...; material: water... | reverse complement strand
CCCCCACCCAAGAGCGCACGGAATCTGCCAGTTATATAACAGTTGTGTCCCAAACATGGATAAGGCAGTGGCGTCCGCCATTCATTACGCGTATTAAAGTCGAAAACAGCGCGGCGCTTAATCGTCCAACTTAGATAGGGTTTGACGTGGCATATTCGAGGTCAGCACGATGGCATTTACATATTTTGTGGTTGGCAGCGGTTCTATCGGACGGCGACATTTTGCCAACCTGAAAACGATGGGCAAATCAGCAGAACTGTTGTCTTGGCGGCGTTTTGGCGCTCAGGGCATCACCCAAAAACTGGCCAGCCGCACCGGGAATGCTGCGGTAATCATTGCGACAGCCACGGATATTCGTGCCGAGTTAGTGGCGATCTGCGCCGCACACCGTGCCCCGATGTATATCGAAAAACCACTGGCTTTTACCCGCGCTGATTTTGACAAAATCTACAGCATTAATGCTGATTTACAAAAACGCTCTATGGTCGGCTTTATGTTGCGCTATCATCCTTTGACCGACTTTCTGGTCAGCTTTACCAGGCAGAGATTTTTCCGGCTGCACCTCGAGATTGGGCATGACGTGCGGCAATGGCGCGAAAACTGGCGGTTTGCAGAAAGTTACGCAGCGCGGGCGCAGGGTGGCGGCGTGTTATTGGACCTCTGCCACGAAATCGACCTGATAGGGTTGATCTGCCCCGATCTAACCCTAAGGGACGTCACATCCATTGGGCATTCGGCCTTTCCAGGGGTTGATATCGCCTCAACGCTGGCGCTGGTAAGTGACGCGGGTACGACGGGCACCGTGTCGATGGATTATCTATCGCCCGTGTTAAAACGCGGCGGCAGCCTGACCGGGGATGCGCAAAATATCACGTTTGATTTTGTGACCAACACGGCAACTGTTGCCACCGCAAAGGGCGTGCAAGACCACAATTTCAACACTGAACGCAACGGCATGTTTGAAAAGATCATGCAAGATTTTGTGACCCTCGCCGAAGACACCGGTGATATCACCCATGACAAAGTGCCAAGAATGGACAGCGTTAAGACCAGTTGCGAACGAATTGTTGATGCGTGGGAAAGACGCGATTTTATCGGCACAAGAAAGGTAGAACTGCAGTGATTGTTGGACATATTGGCGCGCGTAAAGGCAGCAAAGGCGTGCCGGGAAAGAATTTTCGCGCCTTGAACGGCAAGCCGTTAATCGATTGGTCCTTGGATCAATTGCTGGGCAGCCCTCGCATTGATGTTGTGATTGTCTCGACAGATGATGAAGACATCTATCACCATGCGCGCAGCAAACAAACGCTCGATATTGGGATGCGCCCGCCCGAACTGTGCACTGACACTGCATCGAAATGGATGGTATGGCAGCATGCGCTTGCGGTGACTGAAGCGATCACCGGCCCGGTAACGGTTTTTGTCGATCTCGATTGCACCTCGCCGTTAAGACTCGATAGCGATATTGACGCCGCACTCACTCAATTTGCCATCCAAAAGCCCGATATGTTGATGTCATGCTGTGCAGCCCGCAAAAACCCTTACTTTAATCTGGTAGAGCCCGACGAGACCGGAGCGCTGCATGTTAGCAAACCCCTCGCGACCCATGTCGTGGCCCGTCAGCAGGCACCGGTGGTCTATGAACATGCCGCCTCGACCTATGTGCTAGATCCCGCCTATTTAAAATCAGCCAAGTCGTTGTTTGAAGGGCGGGTACTGCCGTTTCTAATGCCCTCAGAACGCTGCGTCGATATCGACAGCGAACTTGATTTTAAGATCGTTAAATTTCTAATGAAGGAACAAACCAGTGACCGGCAATCTTGAAAAAAGAACAATTTTTATCACCGGATCAGGCGGTGTTTTGGGCACCACCTATGTGCGTAACATGCTTGCATCCGGCGCGCAGGTGGTGGCAACCGATCTGCCCGGCGCGCGCGGCGAGGCGTTGAAATCAGAGTTCGCAAACAACGATAATTTTACCTATTACGATCTGGATGTGGGTGATGAGGACCAAATCAAAGAGATTTTCAAACGTGTTGCAGCGGATGGATATGCCCCAAATGTAGTGCTCAATAACGCGGCCATTACCGGCGAGTTATTGATGGGTGCTGGCAAAAGCTTTCCCGATTTTGCCAACACCTCGCTTGAAGATTGGGAAAAAACCATCAAGATCAATCTAACGGGTGCTTTTTTAATCGCGCGGCAAATGGATATCGATATCGTTGGTAAATACCCTGCAGCGCTGATAAATGTGGCGTCGATGTACGCGCTCAATGGGCCGCACCACGACATTTACAAAGACATGCCATTCAAATCCTTCTCGGCCTATTCCACAACCAAAGCCGGTATTCACGGGCTTACTCTGTGGCTGGCAGGATACTGGGCCGCGCGCGGCTCAACGGTGAACACCATCGCCCCCGGTGCTGTATATAACAACCATTCCGACGAATTTCAAAACCGCGTTGGCAAACTGATTATGGCCGGCCGCATGGCCGAACCCAAAGAGATTGCTGATGTGATGTTGTTTTTATGTTCCGAAGGCGCCGGGTATATGACCGGGCAAATGGTCAATGTGGATGGCGGCTTTAGCGGCTGGTAGGGTGCATAAAGTCGTCTAAAGCAGCAAGCGTTTTCGCCGTACCGCCACTATGGGCATCAAGAAACGCCGTCATCTGTTCGTCGCTGGCAAACTGCAGCGGATGGTTGATCAACTGATCGATGATTTGCGAAAAATCCAACTGAAGACACACCCCATACGCCAGGGCTTCGCGCGCCGGAAACTCGATCGTGTAATCGTTTGGCCCAATAATCACCGGCTTGCGCAGGCACAGGGGTTCAGAGATATTATGCGAACCCTTAGGACAAAAGCCGCCGCCGACAATGGCCAGATCACAAAGCTCAAGATAGAAATACATCTCGCCCAGACTGTCCCCCAAAACAATATCAAGCCCATTGATATCAATTTTTGCAATATCAGTTTTGGCATTGCCAGTTTCTGACTTGATCTGCAGCAGCGCGTCGAGCACGTCAGAACGTTTAGCATATGAAAGAGATTTCTCGGCGATTATTTCTGCGACCACATCAAACCTTTCTGGGGCGCGCGGCACATAGATAAACAGAGGTTTTTCCAGACCTCTTTGCACAAATTGGCTTTGAACCTGTGCAATCATGTCAAGCGCGCTTACGTCCTCCCCTACCACCATACTTGCCATTGTTATGACAGGTCGCGCGCCCATCGCGGCAGTTCTAAAAGTCCGAGCCGCGGCAATATGGGCCTGTGGAATAGGTTGATCAAAGCGCATCTCGCCAGTGATCGCCACACGGTCGATCCCCAGCATACGAAAGCGCGCGGCTTGCAGTTCGGATTTGACCATCACGCCGGCAAAGCCCGGGACAATTTTAGCACGTGAGAAAAACCGTTGCTGATCGCGCTCAAAGCTCCGGCTCGGATACTGACCGTTGCACAGATACAGCGGCACGCCATATTTACGGCTGCTCATGATCATGCCAGGCCAGAACTCGACCTCCATCACCAGTCCATAAACCGGGCGGAAGGCTTTGAAAAAACGTCTGAAGGCCGCGCTATAATCAAACGGCACATAGCAGGCCGTCAAACGCCCGTCGGCGACGGCATCGGGAAACAAACGCATAATTGCGCTGCGCCCCGCCGGTGTGAAATGGGTGGTAACCACAGGCGTGTCATCAAGCAGCAGGCGCTTGATCAAAGGCACCGCCGAGCGCACCTCGCCCAATGACACCGCGTGGATCCATATATGCGACTTGTCTCGTAATTTGTGGCGACCGAACCTCTCCGCCAGAAATTTGAAATAGGCGGGCTCTTTTTTACCGCGCCAGTAGAGAAAGAAGAGGACCAAAGGCAGACAGACCGCCCAAATCAGCCGGTACAGAACCAGAACCACGCGAGTATTAAACGACGGAAAAAGAGACGGTTTTGCCACGGTAGACCTGTTCGTCGATTACGGTTTGATCATCCCGACAAGCCTTTCGGCCAAATCCGACAAAGCAGCGTTTTGATCGCGCTGCAGGTGTCGATAACCGTCCAACCCACGGGATGACTGCGTCGTAATTGTGTCTACAATATCCTCTGCATTGTAAACTCGAAAACAGGCTTGTGCTTCAATCAGAGCATCATAATCTGAGGTAAAATTACCGTATCTTGGCCCATGCATCACCCCGCAGTCTAATTGCAAAGCCTCCCATGGGTTATGACCTTCAACATCGCTGAAGGTGCCACCAATCAGGGCAAAACCGGACAGCGCATACCACAGGCCCATTTCCGCAAAGCTGTCGGCAACAAACACCTCAGTATCGGCATCCGGCAACTCGCCCCGGCTTCTGACTTTCACGTGAAATCCAGAGAGCTCCTTGAGAATTTGCCCTCCCCGACTTGGATAACGCGGGGCAAGCACAAGCATCGCATCCGGGACCTTGCTCAATAATTGTCTTTGCGCGGCCAGCGCGATGGCTTCATCTTCGGGGTGGCATGAGGCCGCAACCCAGACGGCTTTTCCCGCCAGTGAATCCCGTAGGATCGCCAAATCTGTGGCCGTGACGCACAGCGGTGGGCTATGTGGTTTCAAAGATCCATCAATGCGTATATCTTGTTGCACATCAAGCTTAGTCAACGCCACAGCGGTGACGTCATCCTGAGCTGAGATCAACACGAAATTGCGGTACACCGCACGGTACAGCGCTCTTACTTTACGCTTTCGCTGAAATGAGGCGGCATTCATCCGCACGTTGATCAGCGCCTGTGGAATGCCCCGGCGCGCGGTTTGGGTCACCAACCCCGGCCAAATATCGCGTTCAGACCACAGGGCAAGGTCGGGGCGCCAATGATCCAGAAAACGCCGGACATACCGCTCCGCATCAAGCGGTAAAAACTGGTGCACCGTCCTTGGGGGAATATTTTTGCCAAACGTGTCGGCTGAGGCCAGAGTCGAAGAAGTCACCAGAAACTGCAACTTCGGATCGCAAGCTTGCAGCGCCACGATCATACCACGCAGCGCCAAAACCTCGCCCAGACCCACAGCGTGCAGCCAGACGAGTTTACCCACCGGACGCGGCAGGCTGGAAAACCCTAGTTTTTCGCGCCATCTTTCGGGATGCTCTCGGCCGCGTTTCAGACGTTTTTTAAGATGCAGCGGCAGCAGCGGTGTCAGGGCAGATGTCGCTGCGCGATACAAGGCCAGGCTGATATGCTCTGCGAGCCTATTGCACAAAGTCATTAAAATATTTCTGCATGGAGCGCTGCCAGAATGCATCAGATTTTAAAATATCAATAAATTTCTGGGTGGCATTACCATGCCCAAACTCGGTCTGTCGCGGGTGCCTGCTGTGCCAGTTTTGCTGCAGGAAGCGGGCGATCTTGTCTTGTTGTCCGGCATCGGCTTTGGTGATTGATGGACCAAAAGCGCGGTCGGACTGACGCGAGCCGACATCCAACGATGGCACGCCTAGAAACGGCGCCTCGCGCACCCCGGCAGATGAATTGCCGACAATACAGGCAGCATTTTTCAACAGTTCGGAAAAGCGACCAAAACTCATCGATGGAATAACTTTAAATTGGGATTTTGGCAGCGCATCGATCACAGCAATGATATCTTCCGACCCGGGATCATTATTTGGCCGGATTACCACAAAATACTTGCCACTGCCTTTGAGCGCTTCGAACAGATCAGATGCCTGCTGTCTCATGATGTTGGTTTCCGAGGTCACCGGATGCAGGATGCATATGCCATAGTCAGACGGATCAATCTGATAATGGGCGCGGACCTCTTCGATGCTAAACCCCGAGGCCTGAGAATGAAAATCCAATTCAGGCGAGCCAATAACATGGATGGTCTCTTCGGCTTCTCCCAGCGCCTGCACACGCTTGCCGGCCGATTTGGAGCTGACGAAATGGCAATAGGCCAGCTTAGAATTGCAGTGGCGGAAAACCTCATCGATGGTGCCCGATACCTCACCTCCCTCGATGTGGGCGCATTTAATATAGTTTGTCGCACAGACCAAGGCACAGGCCATCGCCTCGACCCGGTCACCGTGAACCAGCACCAGATCAGGCTTTTTTTCAACGACGAAATCGGAAAATCCCAGCATGGTTTTGGCCAAGATCACATCCTGCGGGTCGCCTGGCCTTTGATTGAGAAACTCATGCACAGTGACATCTGTCAAGCGCTGCACTTCGAGTTTGGTCAACCCGTAGCTGTGCATCATATGCATACCGGTGACAAAAAAGGACACCTCAAAGCCGTGCTGCACGGCAGCGCGCGCCAACGGCTCTATTTTACCGAAATCGGCGCGGGTTCCAGTGACAAACAGAAGGCTTTGATTTTGTCTCATATCCGTACTTTATGCTGTTGCGACCCCCGCGAAAAGCCATATTCCCCATAGGATATTATGGCACTAGATCGCTCCATTTAAGTTGTTCGTTGCGGCGCACTGCGCGGGTCAGACTCTTGCCGATAACATCATCAAACCGGTATCCGGGTATCTCGCCATTGCCGGGACGACGCGCCCAGATGTCCGGCTCTGTGATCCTGTGACCCTCAGCCAGATCTCGATCTGCAACAAGACTGGCACGGGCAAACCTGTAGACGTCCTCTTCTGGACCGGTGCGTTGTTTTTTGTTGTGCAGGGCGACATGTATTTCACGGGATCTGTCGATCAGCAGACGCAGCTCTGCCGGATCCATCGAACAGGCGATATCTGGCCCGATCCGATAACGGCTGTCGGTAAAGTGCCGCTCGAGAATGCAGGCCCCCAAAGCCACTGAAGCCAGCGCCATTTCAGGCCCAATTGAGTGATCGGAGAAGCCGACCACAGCGTTGGGAAAGGCCGCCCGCAAATCACTTACGCCTCTAAGCGAGACAATTTCCGGTGGCGAGGGATAGAGGTTGGTACATTCTAGCAAGGCGTAATCAACGCCTGAGGCTTCTAAGATTTCAACGCTTTTACGAACAGATTCAATGGTCTGCATCCCGGTCGACATAATCACCGGTTTTCCCTTTTTAGAGATATGACGGATCAGCGGCAGATTATCCGCCTCGCCTGACCCAATTTTAAACCCTGGCACGTCAATCTCTTCGAGAAAATCCGACGCACTGCGGGAAAACGGCGTTGATAGATAGATCAATCCGAGGCTCTCGGTATGATGCTTTAGCGCAACCTCATCGTCTTTCGACAGCGCACAGTTGGCCATAACGTCCCAGATCGACACATCGGCATTGGGCGGAAAAATCTCCTTTGCCGCCTCGGTCATTTCGTCTTCTACAAAATGGGTCTGGTGCTTGATGCATTCGCAGCCCGACCGCGCAGCCAGCGATACCATATGTTTGGCAAGCGCAAGGTTACCTCCATGATTGATCCCGATCTCAGCGATGACCAGTGGCGGCTCGGAGGGTCCAATTTTTCGTCTGGCGATCTGCATAAATGCTCTCCTCTTCAAGCCTCTTTGATATCCGCATACAGCCAGCGGCGGTGAATCCAGAACCATTGCTCGGGATGACGGCTTACTTGCTGGCTCAAGCTGTCATTCAGATCCTGTGTCATTTGTTCCGGCGTGGAATGCAAGATCGGATCTTCAATCTGGATGCAATAGGACAGGTCTGGCTGACGCACAGCGTAGGCCGGCACCACCAACGCATCGAGCTTTAGCGCCAACTCGGCAATCGAGAGAGAGGTATAGGCAGAGTGCCCCATAAAATTCAGTTGTGCCCCGGTTGTGAGCCGCTGGTCGATCAATACCGCAAGGACGCCTCCACCCTTGAGAAACTTGAGCATTTGTTTCAGTCCCGAACGCCCGCGTTCAAAAAGACCATTGCCTATTTTCGAAATCGACTTGATGTACAGGTCGTGAAAATACGGGTTGTCCATCCGACGATACAGGCCGCCTACTCGCAGCCCGTGCCGGATCAAATTTGCCCGCACCACATCATAATTACCAAAGTGGCCAGAGACAACGATGGTTGGACGCCCTTGCGCATGAGCCTGTTTCAGCGCCTCGAACCCAGTCCCGTGCAGGCTATAGTTCGCATTGGCATTTAAAAAATCATCCGGGGAAAACAATTCCGTGAAAGTGATGCCAATGTTACGGCTGACCTCCTGTGACAATCGCTTGGTATCAACAGTTGGCATTTCAGGAAAAATCAACTCAAGGTTCTCGACGATACGCTTGTGATAACTGGTCATCGGGGCAATGACGCGGCCGAAAACCCATCCCCCGAATTTAAGTCGCTTTTCATAGGGCAAACGGTGCAGACCCCAGAGTAAGCCACACACCAAGGCGGTCTGGAATCTGTGAATGCAAATCCGCAAATAAGAAGGTTCTGCTGGTTGATTCAACTGGGGCCCCAATTTTTTATGACAATAGGCGACATGCGATGGCACATTAACAGTCTGCCGCCTGTTTCACCATACTGCAAGACAGCTATCTGTCTGAAATTAAACCTGATAAATTAATCCCGACACCGCGGTAAATTTAGAACATTTCATTGAAAACAAATTTTACGACAAAAATAGAAAAGCAGCTTCGGATACCACAAATCGCATGGCAAGCAGCCACAGAACCCGAGTACGCCATTCTGGCATTCTTCTGCCATCAGAACTGTGACGCGGTGATCGCTTGAAGAAATACCAACGGGCATAGCTGCCATTGATCAAATCGGTTAGGCTATCACTCGGTCAAGCCTTACTGACACCGAGCACAGCAGTCGCAAAAAGATCGTGATCCAAATCCTGCCTTATCTTTTTTCCTTCTTTACCAGCAACTGTGACGGGCGCACTTCGGCAGCCCGTTTGAACAGGCTGAACGTTTGATTAACATAATTCACCGCGCCGGTGATCATTTTGCAATACTCTTGCAATTCGGGGGTACGTTCGGCTTCAAACACTTGAAACTGCCGTTCAGGATTGTCCAATTCGAATTGGCAGTAAAATAACGGCTGCCCGCGTTTAAGGCGAATTGGCTTTTTGATGTTGTGCCATTCAAAAGCCCACATCAAGGGCCGCGGCCAAACATCGATCGGAAAACGACCACCAAACAAAGTACCGGGAATTGGCTCTGAATCTTGATAATCAAGAAACGGCGGCACTTGCGATAGATACACCGGCTCGTCGCTGATAAACATGTAGGGCAGTTTTAACTGTACCGTCGGCCGGTCGGCAAAACGCCACTCTGACTCGCTAGTAACCGAGAGCAGTTGGTTCAGTTTGCTGCTGCGTACAGGGCTTTTGCTGCCCATGAGGTTTTTCAATGCCGGCTTGCCTTTATCATCTCTGATAAATCCGAGGTGCATCTCAAACGGGCAGCGCACCATCATATAGCGACTTTCCAAGCCAATCACAGCCGGACAGCGGGACGCCGATTTTGCGTGCGTACGATTCATGTCAACCGTGCGCAATCGCTCGGGCGGAAAATAGACAACGCTGCTGGTCTCGTCCGCAAAAAACCAACCTATTTTCACAACACCGCTCTTGGGGTCTTCTGGTTGTCGCGTATGAGTGATCGAAAATTCCATAGTAGAAAACAGGCTCCAAATTAATATAACTTACCGATAAACGTTCGTTCGAATACAATTTGCATTTAGATCGCGACACTCATTCGGCCGCAAAGGAATAGTTTGTTTTTATGAAGGGCCAGCTAACTGATTTTACTGCTTGCCACAAGCCCCTTGTCTTAAAGCACAAGCCGCGCGCAACAGAAAAAACAGCCCTGGCTAAACAGTTTTATGAAAGAAACCGGATACTTCAATTCCACTTGCCTTAATCATTGATGATTACGAGGATTGAATTTTCTGGATAATTCGTCAAATAAATGCATACTCAAAAGCGGTATCTGTCTCTTATCATCACGGCCTTGCAGTCCAGCACAGGTCGTTGAGCACCGATCTGGAAAGCGCAAATCGTCTTGGTTAACTTGTTGCAGAACGCGGCCTTCAAAAAAAGCTTAAGTCAGACCTATTGGAAACGGTATCAGGAATATGGTGCCACGCCAAAAGGCAGCTTTTGGCTGACCAAGGCCCGGCAGTATCAAAGATTTGATCTTATTTTGAATGCCATGCCTAAAGCCACACCACCCCGCAACATCACTCTGGCCGACATCGGCTGTGGATATGGGGCTTTGGCAGACTATTTGATCGCTGAGGAACGCTTTGATCATATTGCCTATAGAGGCTATGATATCAGCCCGGAATTGATTCAGGAATGTCAAACAAAGAATAAAAGCCCACGATTTCGCTTTGCCCTCGGCACATATCCCAAAGAGGCAACCGACTGCGTTATCATGTCGGGAACCTATAACTTAGCCGCCACCCGCCAGCTGACAGTCTGGGAAGATTACGTCATCAATTGCTTGCAAAAATGTTGGGAAAAAACCATTCATAGGATGATTTTCAACCTTCAAATCGCACCGAAGGCCCAGATCGCTCATGACAGTATCTACTATGCCCAGCCCAGAAATATTTTAGAACTATGTCACAAACGGTTCGGACCCACCAAGCTTACAACCCACCCGAACCTTGCTCAGGATGCAACATTTTGTGTGACCAGATCGCGGTAAGCATTCCCCACCCGACTTGGCCCGGCTTTCGGACCGACCCAATGCCGTTTAGACATCCACAAGCCCATCCGATAGAAAATCAACATGTACTGTACCGGTGGGTCCAAGAAATACCGAGCGCTAAGACCGAGGCAATCCCACCCGATGGTCTGTGCAACATTTCGCTTAAAGCTTTCAAAGCCAATCAGCCAGACGGCGACCCGCTGATTTACGTCGCGGCGATTGAACAGAATACTCAGGACACCTTGTCCAACTAGATCAGTCAGAACCATCATTCACGGGTTGCAGATTTTCACACCACTCAAAATGTCGTATAATTTCACCAAATTTGTAAAGAAATCTTTTGGACACCCAAACATGTATTCACCCAGAATTTCCGGGCTTTTTATTTGTTAAAAACATGTGCCTTCATCCAGATGTGTCGATCAAAAGTCTTCAATTTTAAAATATGTGGTGCACATGAGTTTATTCTGACATTTTTTACTTTGGGCTTTTACCGTCTTTGCACACGACAACTTTCCACACCATCAGATGATTTTCGGAATAAACCATTTAACCAAATTTACTCGCGAAAAGTTGAAACAAACTTCCCAGAAATAGTTGTTAAAAAATCAATGGCAAATTAAATTGGGAAACTCTTAAACAGTATGAATTGTATTTGTAAATGAATGTATTGGAAGATGCTAAATGAATTACCATTAAAAAAACCTTCTTATACTGTTTAAAGCGCTGATTGATGAGCATGGTGTTACATTAGGAATGCCTTTTTTGAAGCACACGTCGAATGGTCGATTTGCAAATTGCAGGAAACTCCAAAGATATCTTAATTAAGTATCGAAATAAAATTATGACCTCGATGAGTCAAAAGAAAATGATGATACCAGAGCACCGGTAATGGAATGCGACCCAACAGATTGAGGTTTAGATTATGCTATTTTGATTCCAGAGCAAGGTCCGAAACAATAAGGCGTCCTCAAACACGGCCATGCTCCATATGAAAATTATCATATTATCATCCTCTATCAGGGAACGCGCTCGTTTGGGTCCAGCAAGCGCTTTCTGCCAGCGTGTCGTAAAATTCTTCTAATATTTGACATTGACTTTTGTTTAAAGGGTCTCCCCCTGCGAGCCGAAATAGCAGTACGGATGCTGGTATTTTCTTCACCGGCAGAACTGATTGAAGCAAGATATAGTCACGCAAGAAGCTTTAAAATCTCAACGAAAGTTTTAATTATTTGTTTTGAATATTGGTTTTCTGTAACCAGAGTCACAATAAAGCTTCGAATGATAGTGAATTGGAGAGATCGGTGGATTTGAGACGCACAATCGTTAACGAATTTGAGTCTGAAGAGGAGTGCAACATGTTCATCATGGTCCTCGAAAAAAATTTACCTCTGGCAAAAGACGTTATTGGTTCGGCCAAAGTTGAAATAATGAAGAGTGACCAGTCTCCTAAGATAATGAGTGTTACTTGGGCTTTTGAAAAGCCTGAAGACATACTGATACTGGATCGATTTGCAGAGAAATACATCCTGCCTTATCGAAAAAAATTAGCTCCCAAAACCACGACATATACCGGTGCCGTCGTTGCAAGAATTGAGTTCTAAAAAATGCCGGAATTTGCAAGGCAGAACGCGATAACTCGAGGTTACTAAAACGATTGATTGCGAAGTAAATTACCTTAGGCATTGAGACAGCACGGCTTAAACAAAAAAGTTGTCAGTTTTGGGTTCCCACATTCATGGAGTCGGGCCTTGTACCATGCAGACCACTCAAACTGCAAAGAAGTGGGCTCACGACCCCGTACGGGCAAATATTCAAACTCTGTACCTTGCAATTTAACGTACGCTTTGACGGGTCCTAGAAGTGATTTTCCAAGCGCCTTATCTCTGCCGAGCTTAGTCATGCGTATTGCGCGGATTCAAATTGCCAGCGCAACAAGCTGGTGAGTAAGGAACTAAAGCCTAGACCTACACTACTCCCCGTCCTTTCTTCGAATTGATCGCGGATATTTTCTTTATGCAACGGATAAATAATGCGTGAGGGGCAATGCCATCTTGCCATAGTCTGTCGCCCATATACAGCCTAAGGCCGATATTGGCCGATCGCGCGATACCCCATCAACCACTGAAAACGTCATTGTCAAAGAACCCAGCTCTGCGCCAGAAAACCCGCAGCCATATCGTAGATCACAGAGGGAACCAGATTGATGGGTGCCAACTGCCCAAAGTTGCGCAGGAAATGGGCTCGTGCGATTTTGGGATCTCATTTCTCGCCAAGTTCTTGCTCATCCGTCAACAGCCCCACGTATAAATTTGACACCGGAAAGATCGCCACAGGAAAGTTTGGTCCAGCCTTACGATCATAAACTGCTGTTGCTGGCAAGCTTTGCAGCCCTTCCCGAATAGCATCAATTAGCCCAATTAAGTCTGCATCGTTGTGCACGTTCCAAAGTACACTGCCTGCAGAGAGCTATGGTCAAAAGTTGGTGACGGTGTGATTAGGCGGCTTTGGTAAATTGCTTGATTCCGTCATTGAATTCAATCGCTTCAATGATCTCAGGCATTCGGTTTGCGCCATTTACCTTGCGCTGACATTATCAGTTTGAACGCCATGGCAACGCCGGTTTAGCGGCTGAGGCAGCCTTTGGTTTTTCCAGTTCGATGGCAAACGGTAGCGAAGGTGCTCTCGATCGGGTTTGTGGTTCTGATGTGCTTTCAGTGCTCGGCCGGGAAGTTGTAGAAGGCCAAGAGGACATCACAGTCTTTTGCCAGCCTTCCAACGGCCTTGTCGAATTTCACGCTGTAGGAGGCCACGAAACAATCAAAAGCTGCGTCAGCATCCACGCGTGTCTCTGCGTGCCAAATGTCGTGCAAATGGCCCTTTGCTTTGGCCTGAACCGATTTTGGCATCGCGTTCAGCACATTGCCGGTTTTGTGGAACCAACAGCGCTGTTCTTACGTGGCGCCATAAACCTCGCACAATGCATTCCAAAGCCCCGAGCGCCACGCACTTTTAGCGCTGATGTTGATAATGGGTTCGCGGTCAGAGACACAAAAATACATCTATTTCGTGAGACAAAATACCGATTCTATTGCTCTGATAACACAATACGTTACCCAATTGATATTTCTGTCTTCTTTTTCCACCATAGACTAACAGCTGTATTTTTTTACACTCCCATCGGGCATAGTGGTATCGCAAAAGATAGTCCCATTCATGCGTGCGAAAATTAAGTCTATAAAACTTAAATCTGTTCCGCTCAAATTGGCGTAGGTAAGGTCAGTATAACTCAGGTTTGCACTGGACAGGTTGGTACCTGTCAGGTCAGCTCCAATCAGGTTGGCATTGGACAAGTTGGCATTAGCTATCTCGGCATTGATCAAATCGGCCTCGATAAGCCACGTCTTGGACATATTGGCTTCGGTCAAGTTGGCATCGGTCAGGTTGGCATAGGACAATTTGGCATCGGTCAGGTTGGCGCCGTTCAGGTTGGCGCCGGTTAGGTTGGCGCCGTTCAGGTTGGTATTGGTCAGATTGGCACCAATCAGGTTGGCATTGGTAAGTTCGTCATTGAATAGGTCAGCCTTGGACAGGTCACAACTTGCACACTCATTAGTCTCTCTCAGTTTCTTCAAGTCTGCCGGATCGAAGGCCAATGCACTTGACCCGACCAACATCGTCACCACTGCCACCGCCGCTAATAGTCGTTTCATGACGCACTCCAACATTGTTCAAACCAGACGTTATCGCGGCACTTTTAACATTACTGTGATATTTAGCATCATGTTTCCGCTATTCCCTTTGATATGTCAGTCGTTGAAAACGCAAGAGGATCCAACATGCGCAGTGCAATTATAACACTATTGTTGAAGATTGTTTCGCAACGCTACACCCAAGCCGCTGACCGCGGCCTTATGGTGCAATTGCTTGTGGGGGTCGCCTAAAATGGGACACCCCGACCCAAAAGCGGAACACACTAATGCACACCATTGTATTTTTAAGGATAATCATATGAAGTTATCAAAATGGCGACCCCGGCAGGACTCGAACCTGCAACAACCTGCTTAGAAGGCAGGTGCTCTATCCAGTTGAGCTACGGAGCCTAATTTTTCCTTCAAGGGCTTAAGCTGCGCCCTGTTATTTTTGAACCATTACCAACCGAGCACAGACATCTCGTTGACAATTTATAGAATACCGAAAGCAGACCCAAGTCCAGCGAACGACGTTAATCGCGTATCGTATTTTCTTGGCAGTGAGTACCCCTGCCCCCGCATGCAAGTAAAGCCTTTTTTTAAATGTGTGGATTTTACAATACTGCGGCCAGATCGCGCCCACCTTCCCTTCACATTTGGACGCCGGACATAAGACTGTAAAGTTGATAAATTCGAACCATCACATGAAGACCCATCAACTGGATAGAACCCAAACACCGGATATATTTGCAATCCGCTGCAATCGCTCCTCGGGATCGTATCAGGCATACTTACAAGGCGCATCTTTATTTGTCCGGCACCGTTCAAACCCCAAACCTCCAAATCGGCCAGAGTGACCGTTTAACAGAAAAAACAGCCCGCTATTAACAGCCAGTAAAGCTCTTAAGATTGACGGCAGGCGCACGCCAATGAGACCTTTGGCAGTCAGCTTTATCTGGTCGGGAAGCCTAAGCTTAATTACCACACACCCGACTTGCTGCCCCAATCTAAGTCTACCAATTTGAGTGTTGTATTCCCAGTCTGCCCAATCAAAGTCTACCCGCGATCCCCTGCGCCATGCGGCACTTTTACGTAGCCAAAAAGATCAGACCATCCGACCATCCTACCGTGGGATTTCCATTAATGACCGATTGCAAATGACAGAGTCAAATTAGATTTGGTGGTTGCTGTCCTTGGAAAAACGCCAACACATTGGCCAGAGCCATTCGGCCCATCTCCTCGCGCACCTCCAACGCCGCCGTGCCAAGATGCGGCAACAGCGTCACCTGTTCCAACTGCATCAACGCAGCCGGCACCTCCGGCTCGTGTTCATAGACATCCAAACCCGCACCGGCAATCTGCTGGCTCTGCAAAGCTGTGATTAACGCCGACTCATCAATGACATCCCCACGGGAAATATTCACCAGATGCGCTGTGGGTTTCATATGTTCAAAGACCTCAGCACCTATCAGATGATGCGAGTGGGCCCCGCCGCTGGTTGCGACGACCACCACGTCAGCGTGGGCCGCCAATTCGTGCAAACTGCCAACTTGGCGCGCCGGCATCCCAATGGTTTTGCGCGACCTATTAAAATATATCACCGGCATCTCGAACCCAAAGTGACAGCGCCGCGCAATCGCCGCACCAATCCGGCCCATGCCAATAATGCCAACGGTTTTTCCAGTCACATGCTGGCCCAGCATTTGGGTCGGGTTCCAACCCTCCCAATGACTTGCTCTCACCATCCGCTCCCCCTCGCCTGCGCGGCGACACGACATCAAAATCAGCATCAGCGCAATATCGGCAGTGGCAGCTGTCACTGCACCGGGGGTATTGCTGACGCAGATCCCGGCCGCCTGCGCCGCTGCGATATCAATGTGGTTATAGCCGACACCAAAATTCGCCAGGATTTTACAGCGAGGATTGGAAAAATCCTTGAACGTTCGAGCAGCATACAGGTCGCCAAGCGTTGGGATGACCGCATCATATAACGCCAGCGAAGCGCGCATTTCCGCCGCCGACATTGGGCTCTGTTTTTGGCGGACCTCGACATCAAAAAACTTGTGCGCCGCACTGATCACGCTTTTGGGCATAGGTCGGGTGATCAGAATGCGTTTCAATGCATGCGCCCTCCTAGAGCGACCGCGCGGTCGGGCCGGATCAAAACCACCCCCCCAGCTGCATCTGTCACCCCGAGCACCAGAACCTCTGACATGAAGCGACCTATCTGTCGCGGCGGGAAATTGACAACTGCAAGGACGTTTGTCCCAACCAGCTCTTGCGGGGAATAATGCGCGGTGATCTGTGCCGATGTTTTACGTTCACCCAAGTCTGCACCAAAGTCGATCCACATTTTGATCGCCGGCGTACGGGCCTCGGGATACGGCTCGGCGCGGATCACTTTGCCAACCCGGATATCGACCTTTAGAAAATCATCAAAGGAAATCTCATCCACCTGACAACTCCTTTGAGCGTGTAGAAGCCGCTGTAACCGCCCGTTTCAACAGCGGTCCAAACCCTGCCTGAGGATCCATCAGAACCTCAAGCGCGGCCTGCGTGGTGCCGTTAGGGCTGGTGACATTGATCCGCAATTGCTCGGGTGTTTCATCGCTGGCCTGCGCCAAAGCACCGGCACCCGCCACCGTGGCAGAGGCCAGCTGAAACGCCATCGCCCGCGGCAGTCCCTCAGCAATACCGGCCGCAGCCAGCGTTTCAATCAGATGAAACACATAGGCCGGGCCCGATCCCGAGACCCCGGTCACCGCGTCCATTTGCGTTTCGGTGTCAAGGTGTACGACTTGACCGACCGACGCCATTAACCTTTCCGTCAGTGCCAGATGATCCCGGGTGGCATTGGAATTACCGATCAGCGCACTGATGCCCTGCCCCACCGCAGCAGGCGTGTTGGGCATCACCCGCACAACCGGTGTACGCGCGCCCAGCATAGCTTGAAACTCGGCAAGCTGGACACCGGCGGCAACCGAGACGAAGAGCGTCTTGCCGTCTCCCAAAAGACGCAAGCTGGGCAGTGCGGCTTGCATGATTTGCGGTTTTACCGCGATCAAAACCACAGCCGGAGCCGCAGGCAAACCTACATTGAGCTTTACGCCTAGTGATTTAACCCAATCGCTGGGGGCTGGGTCATTGATCCAAATCGATCCAACCGGAACGCCCGCCTCAATCCAGCCCTTCAACAGCGCTGACCCCATTTTGCCACAGCCCAGCAGCAGCAATCCTTGCTCTGAAATTACACGCATCTGTTTTGCCCCAGTCAAACCTTGGTTAGAATGGGGCCGATCTTAAGCCCGACCGTAAGCCTCTGCAATGGCCACTTGCAATGCTTGCTCAGGGGGCTGGTCCCCATAGGCGACCAACTGGAACGCCGGATAATAGCGTTCGGCGTTCTGCACCGCCGCCGCGATTATCGTATCGATCTGTTCTGCGCTTGCAACCTGACCGCCAGATTGCACCAACCCATACCGGAAAACCATCAATTTTTGCGCAGTCCACCACGTAAAAGTGCCGGACCAACACGCATCATTTATTAAGTTCAACGCCTGATACAAAGCCGGAAGTTTTTCGGCCGGAGGATCCATCTCAAAGGTACATATCATCCGCAAAGTCTCATCAAAATCAGACCAAGCCAACGTAATGGAATAGGTCCGCCACTGACCGACGACCGCCATGGCGATCTGGTCATCTGCGATCCTGTCAAAATCCCAATCGTGATGCTCTGCCAGCGTCTCTACGATATCAATTGGATGCGTCTCGTCTTCGATAAACTGCTCGGATAAAGCCATGCCGTCACCTTTATTGTTAAGTAGTGACAGGGTTACGGTGAACCCCCAACACTAGGCGCTAGGTCTAAAAGATGATAGTTTCGTATATCACCATACCATATATGGTGCTCGGCATCAGGGGCCTTTGTAAAGTTATATTTTTATAAAATCGAAATTTTCTCTGGTTCTCGACGCAGCGCCGCAGAATTCATTAATATATCGTTTACACTTTGCAATTTCTGCACAGTTTCTGAGAACAGATTGCAAAAATAACAGCAGGCTCTTGCAAATATCAAAAGGCGCCACGGAGCTAAAAAGGTTATCGACCTCACAGCTCAGCGCGTTTTGCCAGCAGAAGTCAAACACGATCCGTCTGTCTTCGAATCAAAGGCGTAAAAAGAAAACTGAACTATGACTTGGTTTTTTCCAACGCCTCGATCCGCGCAGAGAGTGCCGCATTTTCCTCGCGTGCCTTTTGAGCCATACTTCGCACCGCGTCAAACTCTTCACGCGTGACAAAATCCTGATCTGCCAGCCAGCGATCAATGACCGACTTGACCGCAGTCTCTGCCTCTTCTCGTGCGCCTTGGGCCACGCCCATGGCGTTGGTCATCAACTGAGAGATATCGTCAAGCATTTTATTGCGGGTCTGCATTCTAGTCTCCACCATCCTGTGCCCTTTCTATATGGGCTGCAAACCAGCGCTCTGCAAGGTTGACTTTCCAATACCTTCGCGGGCAGAACCAGCTCTATGATCATATTTCCTGATATCTCTCCAAATATTTTCTCGATCACAATCCTTGGGATCGAATTTGCCCTACGCTGGTATGCGATGGCTTACATCGCCGGTATCCTGATTGGCTGGCGACTGGCGCTTATCTCTTTGCAAAAGCCAGCCCTTTGGCCCGACAAAGGCGCACCAATGACCCCGCCCCAATGGGAAGACATGATTACGTGGATTATTATCGGCGTGATTATCGGCGGCAGGCTGGGCTATGTGCTGTTTTACCAACCGGCCTATTTTGCGCAAAATCCCGGAAGTATTATACAGGTCTGGCAAGGCGGCATGGCGTTTCACGGCGGATTTTTGGGTGTGGTAACTGCGGTATTTATTTATTGTAAACGCCACGGGTTGCCTTTGGCCAGCACGGCCGATCTTCTGGCGCTTTGCAGTCCAGCCGGACTGTTGTTGGGGCGCTGTGCCAATTTCATCAATGCCGAATTATGGGGCCGTCCAACCGATTTGCCGTGGGGCGTTGCCTTTCCGGGCATTGCAGCGCAGGACTGCGGCCAATTAGAGGGACTTTGTGCACGGCATCCGTCACAATTATACGAGGCGCTGTTAGAAGGACTTATTTTAGGTCTTGTACTGCTTTGGATGGCCTATCGCCAAGGCGGACTGAAATTGCCGGGTTGGATCACCGGATTGTTTTTTGTCGGGTATGGTCTCAGCCGGTTTATTGTTGAATTTTTCCGTCAACCGGATGCACAATTCGTCACTTTGGAAAACCCGGTAGGCCTGGCCTGGCATATTGGCAGCATCGGCCTGACGATGGGGCAATTGCTGTCGCTGCCAATGATTGCGGTCGGCGTATTCCTATGTCTCAAAGCCAGACGCCGTGCCTGATCTGAAGTCAGAATTAATCGCCATGATCGAGGCGCAGGGGCCACTCAGCATTGCCACGTTTTTCACCGAATGTTTGCTGCATCCAAAGTATGGCTATTACACGACCCGCGATCCGTTTGGCGCACAGGGCGATTTCACCACTGCGCCGGAAATCAGCCAGATGTACGGCGAAATGCTGGGGTTGTTTCTCGCCCAGACCTGGCATGATCAAGGCAATGTGGCGGCTTTTAATCTCGTTGAATTGGGTCCCGGGCGTGGCACGCTGATGGCAGATATCTTGCGCGCCACCCGCACCATTGCCGGGTTTCACTCTGCGCTGCAATTACATTTGATCGAAGCGTCGCCCACCCTGCAAGCCCTGCAAGCCAAAACACTTAGCGCCTTCAATCCCACATGGCACACCCAGCTTGACACTGTGCCCCAAGGCCCTCTGTTTCTGGTCGCCAATGAGTTTTTTGATGCCCTGCCCATACGCCAATTCATCCGCGACGGCCAACAATGGCGCGAACGCTGCGTCACGGTCACTGAGGGGGATCTAACATATGCGCTGACCGAGGCTGCGCCGCATGCCACACTTGCCGATCGATTGGCCGATACCAAACAAGGTGATCTGGTGGAAACCTGCGCCCCCGCGCAGGCCATCGCCCAAGAAATTGGGGGCCGCATCACCCAACACGGGGGCGTTGCATTGATCGTTGACTACGGCAACCGCCGCTCACTTGGGGACACGTTGCAATCTTTGAGGTCGCATCATCGCGTCCCACCGCTTTTGCATCCCGGCTTGGCCGATCTAACCGCCCACGTCGATTTTGAAGCGCTGGCAAAAGCCAGCCCGAGCGCTCATACACGGCCAACAGACCAAGGGGTTTTTCTTGAACGATTGGGTATCACGCCGCGCGCCAATCAACTGGTGAAATCCTTGCAAGGCTCTGCCCTGACATCGCATATTGCTGCACATCGGCGATTGACGCACCCCTCAGAGATGGGCACATTATTCAAAGCAATGGGGCTCTTTCCCGCCAGTGCACCACCACCGCCAGGACTTGATTGATGACCTTAGACATTCTCACGGCGGCTGCGATCGCTCCGGTTCAACACGGTTTTTTCACCCGCAAAGGCGGGGTCTCATCTGGTATTTACCAAGGCCTGAACTGTGGTTTTGGCTCGGCCGATAGCGCGCAAAACGTCCGTCACAACCGCGATCTTGTTGCTAAATCATTCGGTATCGACCGCACCCATTTGATCAGTGTGCACCAAACCCACTCGACCCAAGTCACTATGGTGCAGGGCCCGATTACAGAACCGGTACAAAGCGACGCGATGGTAACCGACCAACCCGGGTTGGCGCTGGCGATCTTGACCGCAGACTGTCAGCCGGTACTATTTTCTGACCCCGTCGCGGGGGTGATTGGCGCCGCGCATGCCGGCTGGCGCGGAACCCTTGATGGGATCCTGGAAAGCACCCTCGACGCGATGGAGACCTTAGGTGCCAAACGTGCGCGGATTCGAGCCGTCATTGGCCCATCAATCAGTCAGGGCGCCTATGAGGTTGGTCCAGATTTTTTTGATAACTTCACCATGGAACATTCTGATAATGCGCGTTTTTTCGCTAGTGGTACGAACGACCGCCTGCAGTTTGACCTCATTGGTTTTGGCCTGCTCAAACTGCGCCAAGCCGGCGTTGGACATGCCGAATGGACCGGGCATTGCACCTATTCAGAACCGGATAGATTTTATTCTTATCGACAGGCAACGCACCGTAAAGAGCCCGACTATGGACGGCTGATTTCGGTAATAAAACTATAGAGACGGTTGTCACCCACCGACTGATAACACAGGCCTGCCGCCCTCAGGCTTTTTCTAATCGGGCGTGTCTACGATCAGACCCATCTATCTTCGCAGAACCCTTTAGGCCTTAATCTGCAAGCGCTCTTCCAGCACATCAAACGGCACGCCCGGCTCGTCTTTGGCCCCACGGATCACCAACGAGGTTTTAACGCTGCCTACATTGTCTGCTGCCGTCAACTCGGAGGTCAGGAAAGACTGAAAGGTGCTCAGATCGGGTGCGACGCATTTGAGGATGAAATCAACCTCGCCGTTCAGCATATGACATTCACGTACCAGCGGCCACGCCCGGCAGCGATCTTCAAACGCGCTCAGATCCACTTCTGCCTGCCGCTGCAGACCAACCATTGCAAACACCTGCACCTCAAAGCCCAATTCGCGCGGATCGATATCGGCGTGATAACCGCGAACATAGCCCTGTTCTTCAAGCGTCCGTACCCGCCGCAAACAGGGGGGGGCCGAAATCCCAACCCTCCGGGCCAGCTCAACATTTGTCATACGCCCATCGGCCTGTAGCTCAGCCAGAATCATACGGTCAATAGGATCTAGACGGGTGGCGGGCATCTCAATTCCTTTAGTTTCCTTTACCTTACCTCAGAACCGGCTCATACGCAATAATATTTCACAACATTGAAATTTAATTACGCAAGTTGCGTTCGAAGGGGTAATTCTAATGGGTAAGATAGGGGGTGCGCCGCCCGTCATCTGCCGGTATATGTGCAAAAAATGCTAGAGGTTATTCTTAAAGAGGTCGGCAATGACAGACGCGATTCACACCAAGGTTTTGATCATCGGCTCCGGGCCTGCGGGCTATACCGCCGGGGTCTATGCCAGCCGCGCAATGCTGGCACCTGTTCTGGTGCAGGGAATCGAACCTGGCGGTCAATTGACCACAACAACCGAAGTCGAGAACTGGCCCGGTGACACCGAGGTACAAGGTCCCGACCTAATGGTGCGGATGGAGGCGCATGCAAAGGCGATGGGATGCGAGGTTATCAGTGATATTATCCATGACCTCGACACCTCAAAACGCCCCTTCATCGCCAAAAGTGACAGCGGCCGCACATATACTGCGGATGCGGTCATTCTTGCGACGGGCGCGCGGGCAAAATGGCTGGGTCTGGCCACAGAAGAAAAGTTCAAAGGCTTTGGCGTGTCAGCTTGCGCCACCTGTGATGGCTTCTTTTATCGCGGACAGGAAATTGCCGTGATCGGTGGCGGCAATACCGCCGTGGAAGAGGCACTGTTTTTGACAAATTTTGCCAGCAAGGTCACGCTGGTGCACCGCCGCGACGAATTACGCGCTGAAAAAATCCTTCAGGACCGGCTGATGAAAAACCCTAAAATCGAACCGCTCTGGTTCCACCAGTTGGAAGAAGTTCTTGGCGAGGATACACCACTGGGCGTGAGCGGCATTCGGGTCAGACATACCAAAACCGGCGAGATGCACGATATTCCTTGCAAGGGTGTGTTCATCGCAATCGGCCATGCCCCGGCAAATGAGCTGATAAAAGATGACCTCGAATTGCACAACGGTGGCTATGTCAAAGTAAAACTTGGCAGCACCGAGACCTCTATTCCCGGTATATTTGCCGCAGGCGATCTTACAGATCACGTCTACCGACAGGCTGTGACCTCGGCAGGCATGGGATGTATGGCCGCTTTGGACGCGGAACGCTTTTTAGCGGAAAGTGCTGACGATCTCGAAAAATAAGGATAAGTTTCCGAAAATGCGGAAAACATTGGCACGCTTTGAGCTTGAATAACGCTGGTGCTACCCGCTAAACCGCTGGGGTCTGGTTTCCAGATTAACTTCGCGAAAACCGCGCGGCAAAATTGTCTTTTCAATCGTGGATACGAATACATGAATTTACAGAACCTGGCACCAATTTCGGAACTGTATGTATCTTATGAGTCTGCTCAAAAACTCAAGCTCGATGCTGCAGATTTGACCAGTTGGGATCTGACCCCGCGTCAAATATGTGATCTCGAACTGCTGATGAATGGGGGCTTCACCCCTTTGAAAGGGTTTCTCAGCGAAGCTGATTACCTGTCGGTTCTGGAAGATATGCGCCTAGCTGACGGCAGCCTCTGGCCCATGCCAATTACCCTTGATGTCCCGGAGACATTTGCACAGGGACTAACCCTTGGCCAAGACATCGCGCTGCGCGATCAAGAGGGTGTCATCCTTGCCACGATGACTGTCACTGACAACTGGACCCCCGACAAAGCCCATGAGGCCAAACAGGTTTTTGGCGCCGATGACAGCACCCATCCGGCCGTGAATTATCTGCATCAACAGGCCGGAGCAGTTTATCTGGGTGGCCCGGTGATCGGCATTCAACAACCGGTGCATTATGATTTTCGGGGCCGGCGCGACACGCCAAACGAATTGCGCGCCTATTTTCGCAAGCTTGGCTGGCGCAAAGTTGTCGCTTTTCAAACCCGCAACCCACTGCACCGCGCCCATCAAGAACTTACGTTTCGTGCCGCTAAAGAAGCCCAGGCAAATCTGTTGATACACCCGGTTGTCGGCATGACAAAACCCGGCGATGTCGATCACTTTACCCGCGTGCGTTGCTATGAGGCAGTGTTGGATAAATACCCGCAATCGACCACGGCGATGTCACTGCTTAATCTGGCCATGCGCATGGCAGGCCCCCGTGAGGCGGTCTGGCACGCGCTTATTCGCAAAAACCACGGTTGCACGCATTTCATCATCGGCCGCGACCACGCCGGCCCCGGCAAAAATGCACAGGGCGAAGACTTCTATGGCCCCTATGATGCCCAACAATTGTTTCGCAAATACCAGGACGAAATTGGCATCGAGATGGTTGATTTCAAGCATATGGTTTATGTGCAGGAACGCGCTCAATACGAGCCCGCCGATGAGGTGGCCGGCGATGTGACCGTTTTGAACATATCGGGTACAGAATTGCGCCGACGACTGTCAGAGGGGTTGGAAATTCCCGAATGGTTCAGTTTTCCTGAGGTTGTCAACCAGTTGCGGCTCAGCAAACCTCAGCGCAGCAAACAGGGCTTTACCGTCTTTTTTACCGGGCTTTCCGGCTCCGGGAAATCCACAATTGCCAATGCGTTGATGGTCAAGCTAATGGAAATGGGCGGCCGCCCCGTGACGCTTTTGGATGGGGACATTGTACGCAAAAACCTGTCATCCGAGTTAGGGTTCAGCAAAGAACACCGCGACCTTAACATCCGCCGAATCGGCTATGTCGCCTCTGAGATCACCAAAAACGGTGGCATTGCCATCTGCGCCCCGATTGCGCCCTACCACACCACCCGCCGCGCCGTTCGTGAAGATGTCGAAGCCTTTGGCGCATTTATTGAGGTGCATATCGCCACATCACTGGAAGAATGCGAACGGCGCGATCGCAAGGGACTGTATAAATTGGCGCGCGAGGGAAAGATCAAAGAATTTACCGGCATCTCAGACCCCTATGAAATACCCGAGGCACCCGAGTTACGCTTGTCGACTGAAAATGAAGAGGTGGACAATTGCGCCCATCAAGTCATCCTTAAACTTGAAAGCCTTGGGTTGATTGCCGGATAGTCGTTTGCTCATTTGAGCCGCGCAGATCTGGGGCTGCGCATTGCTCAGAAATGCCTTGGGACGAACCCGTGAATGAAGACTGTGGAAAAATTTCCACCCAAGGTCAGTGCAGTGTCATCGGAGTCAGGTCGTTATCTCGTGCCAAACTATATGCCAATGCGCGATTCTCGACCACAGCTACACGCTCACCGTCGGCCTTATGCACCGCATACAAAGTCTTATCCGGTCCGACCTGGCGCTGTAAATCCAACGGCAGTTCCGTCACCGCCACTGTTTTGATATAGACCAGATCATCAGTATCGAAATGGGAAAAATCATATTTGCTATGCATGGTCATCGACCTTTCTTAATCTGAATAGTTTTTATGATACTGTCGGGAACAGACTGGGTCAAATCGAGATGCAGCAGCCCGTTTTCCATCACCGCCTCACCCACCTCGACACCTTCGGCCAAGACAAATACGCGCTGGAACTGCCGCTTCGCAATCCCCCGGTGTAAAAACACCCGCGGCACGTCATCTTCGCTTTGGCGACCACGGACCACCAATTGGCGGTCCTCAACCGTGACCGATAGGTCCGCCTCGGTAAACCCCGCGACAGCAAGGCTGATACGATAGGAACGATCGGTGGTTTGTTCGATATTAAACGGAGGATACCCCTCGCTGCCGGATTTCGCTGTCCGCTCTAGTAAATTCACAAGCGGCTCGAATCCCAGCATATGAGGATAAGCGGTGAGGCTTAATTTTGTCATGACACATCCTTTTTTAAGCGAGCGTCGTTATTAAGGGTCCATTTTGGCACCCACCCGTGATATATGGGGCCACAATCGTATTCGTTCAAGACTTTTGCAAAACTTGTGATAACGATTGGAGTGATTTTTTTGAGACTAAGCTAGGACATTCATGACAACGCCCACCGACATCACCATGAAAACAGAAGATGTCTTGCGCGTCGAGTTGGAAGTGTTTCGCCACGAACACCGCGATTTAGATGATGCCATTGCGGCATTGATCCAAATTGGCACGGCAGATCAACTGACCCTCAAGCGATTAAAAAAGAAAAAACTTGCATTAAAAGATATGATCACGCGGATTGAAGATCGTCTGACACCGGATATCATTGCGTAGCAGCTCAAACTGGCTATATTGCGCGTTTTGAAAATGTGAGGCGGCCCATGACACAGGTAAAAATCGGCATCATCATGGGCAGTCAATCCGACTGGCCGACTATGAAGGCCGCGGCCGAAATTCTCGATGAATTGCAGCTACCCTATGAGACCCGAATTGTCTCGGCGCACCGAACGCCCGACCGGCTGTGGGACTATGGCAAAACCGCCACAGAGCGCGGGTTGCAGGTGATCATTGCCGGTGCCGGTGGCGCGGCGCATCTGCCGGGCATGATGGCTTCAAAAACCCGCCTGCCGGTGATTGGTGTGCCAGTGCAAACCCAAGCGCTTTCAGGCGTGGACAGCCTGTATTCAATCGTACAAATGCCGCGCGGCTTTCCCGTTGCCACGATGGCGATCGGCGCCAGTGGGGCCGCAAATGCAGGATTGATGGCCGCAGGCATTTTGGCCTTGCAGGATGACAGTCTTGCCCAGCGTCTCGATGCGTGGCGCGCCGCGCTTTCCACCGCAATTCCGGAGACCCCAAACGATGCATAAACCGCTTTCAACCGGCGCCACAATCGGAATACTCGGCGGTGGCCAATTGGGTCGTATGCTGTCTGTCGCCGCAGCACGACTTGGCTTTCGCAGCCATATTTTTGAACCGGGCATTGGCTGCCCTGCCAGCCATGTCGCCGACCAACTCACCACGGCCAGCTATACGGATACAGACGCACTGCAACGTTTTGCTGAAACCGTGGATGTGATCACCTACGAGTTTGAAAACATCCCGACCTCGGCGCTGGATGTGCTGGAACAGGTGGCAACCATACGCCCCGGCCGCGAGGCGCTGCGCATTTCGCAAGACCGGCTGACCGAAAAAGACTTTCTGAATAGTTTGGGCCTAAAAACCGCCCCCTATGCCGCAATCGACGATGCGCCCGCGCTGGGCGCTGCCCTGAATGCCTTTGGCACGGCTGCAATTTTAAAAACCCGGCGTTTTGGCTATGACGGCAAAGGGCAGGTCCGCCTACAGCCCGACAGTGATCCCCAGGCAGCTGTCGCAGATTTGGCCGGACAAGCGGCGTTGCTTGAAGGGTTTGTCGACTTCAGCCACGAGGTGTCTGTGATCGGCGCACGTGGGGCTGATGGCGCCGTGTGCTGCTTTGATCCCGGAGAAAATGTGCACAGCAATGGTATTCTGCGCACCACCACCCTGCCCGCGCGGCTCAGTGCAGCGCAGCGGATGGATGCGGTTTTGTTGACCGCCAATATTTTAAACGCGCTGGACTATGTCGGCGTTATGGGGGTTGAGTTATTTGTCACCTCTGAGGGGTTGATCGTCAATGAAATCGCCCCGCGAGTGCACAACTCTGGCCATTGGACCCAAAACGGCTGCGTTGTGGATCAATTTGAGCAACATATCCGCGCGATTGCCGACTGGCCGCTCGGCGACGGCACCCGCCACTGCGATGTGGTGATGGAGAACCTGATCGGTGATGATATGGGCCGGATAGGTACCATCGTCAAAGACCCCACCTCGGCAGTGCATCTCTATGGCAAAGCCGAAATCAAACCCGGCCGTAAAATGGGCCATGTGAACCGCATCGTTCCGGCGCAAACCCGCAAAGTTTAAAGAAAACGCTCGGCCACCGCCCCGGTCAGATAACTGGGGCGGCCTTTGGCAAAGGTGGCCATCACCCGCTGGCTGTCAGGATCAAGCACGACGAAATCGCCGCGCATACCAATTTCCAGAGCGCCGCGATCAGACAGGCCCAAAATCCGCGCCGGGCCACTTGAAATTAACCCCCAGGCACGCGTAAGTCCGATGTCCTCGGCCAGCGCCAAGGCTGCAAAGCGCAATGATGGATAATGGTAATCCGACGCCAAGGCGCAGCATAGCTTGCGCCGCGCCATATCTGCGGCACTGACGTTGCCATTATGCGATCCGCCGCGCACCACATTCGGTGCCCCCAGAACAACCGATCTTTGCGTGGTTGCAGCCGCTTCTGCGGCCGCTTCGGTTTCAGGAAATTCAGAGACTATGGCCCCAAGACCCCGTGCAAGAGCATCTGCAGCCGCATCCGCATCGTCGTGACTGCCCAACAGAGTTTCGCGCGCCTGCAGCCGCCGTGCCAGACCCTGCAACGCTGCAGGCACCTCTGATGACCGGGAATGCATCTCTGCAAGCAGGTGTAAATGTTCTTGCGGGTTACGACCTGACTTTAACGCCTGCCCCGTCAGTCTGGGTGGCTTTTTGCCCGCCGCCAACGACCGATGCGGCAGATGGTCATTGAACACCACATAAGGCACCTGAAACCGGCACACGAGATCGTAAAACCGCGTGTAGTGATCCAGCATATGCGTCTCAAATCGCAATTGCACGGACAGATCAGTGTCGAAATGCCCCGCCATATCCGACCATGCGCTTAAAAACGCCAGTGCAAATTCGGGGCTGCGCATGCCGCCTTCCCAGCTATAGAACTGTGCCAGAACCGCTGTTGTGATGCCGTTCGCAGCCAGTTCAGCCTCTGTGGCCACAAGCCCCGCACCAAGGTTTCTTACCGCGCCGCGCCGGGGGGCGAGATGACGCTCGAACCCATCTCCATGAAGATCAATGATGCCGGGCAACACCCAATAGCCGCTTAGGTCAATCCGGCGATTTTGTGGTGTTTCGACAAAAACGCCATCTGACAGGGACACAACATCCGGGACCAACCCACCGGGTCGAAGGATTTGCGCGCCGGTTAGGTCACATTGCATTTGGGATCATCCTAATGTTGTGTCACAGCCTTTACAGCATCCATCAGGGTGACGTCACGCGCAAATGCACCTTGGCGCAAAAACCACAGCACCTGATACAAAACCAGCGGATTATTCATCAAAAAACTATGGGTGGCAGACAATGTGATATGATCGGTCATACCTTTCATTGCGGTTGCTGCCACCGAGACCGCGCCATCATCACGCCCAGGGATCAGAGCCGAAAACAGCGGGTTGACCGAACGGCTTCCCGCAATCACCCCTAAAGGATAGCGCGCCTGCGGCAGCACCGGCGCCACACCATCGGTCCCTAATTGCTGGCTCGCCGGCCCATTAAGCCATGAAAAAAATCGCATATCGCCAAATACATCCACAACTTCTGACCCCTGATTGGGCGGTGCTAGCATAACAACTCTGCCCAGCCTTACGCGCCGGTCCTGCGCCGCGGGCCCCGTTAACCCGGCCTGATCGACCGGAACGTCCAACCGGTCCTGCGCCAACCAGATACGCACCAATATCGCCCCCATTGAATGAGCGACGATATGCACGGTTTCAGCCGCGCAGGCGTCAAAGGCCCGTGGCAGCGTTTGTTCGGCCAACACAAACAAATCAGCCTCAGTAGAGGGATAGGACTGAACGACAACCTCATAGCCATGGCGTTGCAAGATTTTTTGCATCACCACGAAGGACAAGTCACTGCGGTTGAGGCCATGAATAAGAACAACACAATCGGCGGCAGCACAAAAAGGCCAGATACAAAAAATTAGTATTAATACACGCATCGCGCTGAGATAAGCATAGGGCAATGCAATTTAAAGGGGGAGGTTCACTGATACCGCTTACACAGAACGCGCCCATTTTGGTGGCTAGTTAATCTTTCAAAGTATCAAGGTGTCTTGCAATAAAGGCCCGCGCATTTTTACTGAAATAAATTTAATACCTTTAGCTGATAATCACGGGTAATCTAGACGGCAGAATTCAACAAAGAAGCGGACCTGTCCCTCAGGTGCGATATGATGCTTCCGGCTAGGAAATATGCAGGAATGGATACCGGGTGGTAGAAGGCTCTGCGCTCCAGTAACATCATCAAAAAAGGTGAGGCAACCTTCAAGCACATGCAGTCGCGCCCAGACGCCGTCTTTGGTGGCATGCGCCTGCAAAAAGGCTTTGGGAACGGTCACCTCCGTAAAGTTTGGCGTTTTCTTATAAGCTGATAGCGTTTTGGGCCAGTTTTCTGTTTCGATCGCCTTACCTCCTTTTTTTGTATGATTTGCCGTGCATAACCTTTGCCCACCCGAGTATCCTAGCAGGTATCAGACAAACGCTTAATGTGTGGGTTTCAGGATTGCGGCAATGTCTTCATCCCTTAGATTGAAATCATAAAACCGGGCATAATAATCCCGAATGACCTCTTCAATTACATAGTCGTCAAAAAGCTTTGGATGGCTAACCTGTGCGATCCATTGCAGCATCAATGGCGCATCAGCCGAGGGCGGATACCACTGAAAAATACCCTCAGGCACCTTGTAGACCCGTTTGTTCTGAACAGCGGAAACATGGCGCCAGTCCTGTCCAGTAATACGGTTTTCATAGAGATCTTCCGGCTGTGCAGGTGAGAAATTAGAAATGAAAATTACCTCAGGGTTTAGCGCATAGACCTGTTCCATATCAATATCGGCGAGCGGCGGAATGCCCTCTGGCGCAAGGTTGCGGTTGCCGCCTTCGGTCATCCAGAAATGACCAAAATGGCCTGTGCCGTTAATTTTAAGGTTGTCCTCGCCCAGTCGAGAGAAAAACAAAGCGCCCGGGCGCTCTTTCTCGGACAAATGAGCAATATGCGACCGTGTATGCATCAGCACATCATTGGCATAGGCAACAATCTTGTCCGTGCGTTCTTGCTGCCCAGCGATCTGACCAAGCAGCTTCGTCCACCCAAAATAGGTCTCAAACACATTGCCTTTGGATTGCGACAGCACATCCAGCGACAGCACAGGAATGCCCGTTTTTTCCACATCTGCAATGGTTTGTCTGGTTTCGTAGGTCACAAAGACATCTGGCGCGAGGCGCAGGACTTCTTCAATATTCACGCTGCTGCCCTGCGTAAAACCGGTTTCTGCCGCCAGCAATTCGGGCGCGATACGCCCCAGAATGCTACGCTTTGCCATCCGCATACTGTTGGGGTGCATACCCACAACTTCATCGCCGGAGCCGGTTGAAATATACCAAGCAGATGGCAGCGGCATAAAATCGGTTACAATACGGTTGACCTCAACCGGCAGTTCGACGTTTCGGCCCATACGATCCGTAACCATGTGTGTTTCCTGAGCCACAACTGGAATTGCTGTCAGTGCCATTGCACAAAGCACAAAACGGTTTGGTTCAAACATTTCTTTCTCCTATCGCTTGATTAAATAGTTGGCTAGTCAGCACTGGCTGGAAATTGGATTACACTTTACCTAGCTGCACCGGCAGCTGATTTAGGGGTGGCAACGGACACTGGAAAAAGCGCCCGATGTATCTGATTATTCACAGCGATATCGGAAAATACCGTATTCACTTCAAAACACTCACGCACTGCTTGCTCGGTCAGAATGTCATGTACCAGCCCAACCTGGTGACCGCCGCTAGGCGCCATCAACAGCACCTTATGAGCAATGCGCAGCGCGTGATTTGGGAAGTGGGTGTTGAGCATACAGATCATGCCATCTTCACGGGCGAGACGTTCAATAATACCAAGAATAATTAGCTGTTTCTTAAAGTCTAAATGGGATTCAGGTTCATCAAGGAAAAGAACCTTTGGTTCAGCCAAAAGCGCACGTGCAATGAAAACCAACTGCAGTTCCCCGCCTGAAATCGCATTACACAGCCGGTTCTCCAGATGGCCGATTTCCAACCGTTCCAGAACCCGACGCGCAGACACACGATCCACACGGCCCGGTCTGCCAAAAGTGCCCAGATGGGCTGACCGTCCCAGCAAAACCATATCCATGACCGTATAAGCAAAGACATTAGTGCGCGCTTGGGGCACATATCCCAACTGCTGCCACAGCTCGCGAGGCCCGTAATCTGACAATGGGCGACCATGAACTAGGGTCTGGCCCAGCTGCCAGGAATTTATACCGACAATGGTATTAAGCAGCGTGGTTTTGCCACAGCCATTTGGCCCCAGAACAGCCATGACCTCGCCCGTTTCAAGGCGAAAGTTTAAATCAGATATAATCGGGTTCTCTAGGCTATAACCACATTGCCCAGACTTAATTTCCAGCGTCATGTCCAACCACCCTTTGAGCGTTTCAAAAGCCAAGCAAAGAATGGCGCGCCAATAACTGCCGTGAGAATTGATAAAGGTATCTCGGCCGCTGTAGAGGTCCGCGCGATTGTGTCAATTACCAGTAAATAACCCGCGCCCAATGAAATAGTTGCCGGTATCAGCACTTGATGATTAGATCCTATAATCATGCGTGCAACATGTGGAATCACCAACCCAACCTATAATGCCTGCAAGCGAAACCGAGGCCGCTGTAATAAGTGTCGCTGCAAAAATGACTGTCCAGCGCATCCGTTTCAGATTTACGCCAAGGGCGTGGGCTTCCACGTCAGACAGAGACAAAACATTCAACCGCCATCTTAACGCATAAAGCACTGCAATACCGATTAAAATTAATGGTAGCCCCCAGATGAGTTTGTGCCAGCCAGGTGAAGCCAGACTCCCCATCAGCCAGTAAACGATTGTGGGCAAAGTATCATCTGGATCTGCCAGATATTTAATCAACGACAACAGCGCCTCAAACATTGCCCCAGTAATTACACCAGCAAGGATAAGCATAAACAAAGAAGAGCGTCCGCGACGGCGCGAAATCCACAATGCGATCACGATGGCGATTACCCCAAAGCACAGAGCGCCTATCGGTACAAAAGCCAAGTGCCGAAATGTGAGAATGGATAAAGCCGCACCAAAGCCCGCACCGGAAGACACTCCGAGAATATGCGGGCTGACAAGGGGGTTTCCAAACATCCCCTGAAATGCGGCACCAGAGACCGAAAGGCCCGCGCCAATGCTTAGAGCCAAAATCACACGCGGCAGCCTGATCTGCATAACGACGGTTTCCTCAATCGATTGCCAGTATGGCTCGATGGGAAAGATCTGTCCCAGCAATATGCCCATCACATGATCGGGCGGCACGATGTATCTACCAATACACAAAGCCCCAAGTGCCAGCAGTATTGGCAACCCGGCAAGCAATAGATGGTTTCGACCCTGTTCTAAAAACCAGTTTAATAGCCACGCAAAGCGTGCAGCACCAACCGAAAATGGCATGAGAAAATCCAGCTTTTTTGATAATGTGAATCGGGCTTTTCAAAGATGGACTGGCTGGATCACACTCCGGATATCAAAAGGAGTATTCAATAGGAAGAATAAATTTAAAAAAATTGCCGTGTTTGAGACTCCACACTTGGTCGGGCCAGAAGAAAATTAGCCCAGATGAGGAAAGGTTGGTGAGACAGATTGTTGGGAGTGTGGTTTTATAATTATACGATAAAACAATGTCTTGAGAGATTTTTTTCGTCACTAAACGAGGTCAAAATCAGAAAATATATGGCAAACTTGCCTTATGCGTTTCAACGACTCTGCCTCATTACTTAAAATGGATGATACGCTTGCCCTGTACCAACGGCCCAATGCTGCCATTGGAACAGGCCTGCAGCCACTGGTGGTTTGGAGCCCAAGGTAACAAATGCTGCGGAAGGGCTGAATGGCCGTATGGCCTGGCAATCCGCCAGTGGCTACAATCAGCGTAGCAGAATTGAGACACAGATGCGGCTTTAGAAGACTGTTATCAACTAACATTCGCAATCACCGAGCCCTTCCAGCCCTAAACCGTCATCTTTCAGCGGCCGCTTCCATAAACCGATCCATTTTTTCTGTTCCAGCCTGATACTCACCCAAACTTGGCATATTTTCGGTTTGTGCGTTTTGCCCACTAGAGCCGAGGTCAACAATCTCTTGACGCCGCTTTCCTCCACCTTCAGAACCATCGACTACGGTCATCTTTTAAACAAATCTTGGGCCAGCGGAAACCAATGTTTCTGCATAAACAATCTCGTCCTAATTTGATTTAATTGACATTTGCTTTCTGGATTTCGTCGGCAGAAAATTCAGTTCGGGTTTGATCTGGCGGGATTTTTCCCAGCCTTTTTCTGCAAGCCAATTGTCTGAGTTTTTATATATTTCTCGCTAAATGTCTCGACGTGCGTCGCCTATCGGTTTGCGGCGTCGATGATTTGTTCCGACGTCACACGGTCCTCGACCCATTGGCGGGTTGAGCAGAAACATGTGCCGACTTCCGCGTCCGTCAGCCATAGTTTATCGGACATCTCTGTCCCCATGCTTACGTTACCTGACGGACAAGGTTCGGATTATCTCACAGCGACGCAACCCCTCAGTTTTGATAGATCGTTCACACGGTCTAAGGTGGAGATTGGTGAACTTTTTAACATTGGCGGTTGGAAACATTGTTTTGACCATAGAAAAATCTTGATGCATCTTGGGCGCAAAACCCAGCAAACAATTGCAACGCTTTTCCCGTCGGAGGGACCAAACAGTGAATGGTAAGTATTATTTGCTCATTCCATTAATTGTGTGCGTTATAATTATCTGGTCGATATCAGAATCTTCCAACTGGGCTGTCATTAAGTGCAAAAACCCAACCCAATTTGATCAAAAATTTCTCCGTAGTTGTCCAGATTAATGGAGAGATTTCGCCAGTTTTGAACTTTCGCGATCCGATTGGTGTTCTGGGCTAAGCATATAATTGGTTGCAAAAGATTCAGATCGTCTCGCAGCCGCGCGCGCTGATCTCAAACAGGCGTTTAAATCATGCCCGTTAACCAACGCGTATCCAGGCACCGAGATTTCCACATTACAGTCTACGTCAGAGAAATTTGGCGCATCGGTCGGGCTGAAAAATCTACCTGACTTCGCCCGACGCTGGTCTGATTTGCTGCGAAAAACTGGCGGCTGAATTGGACCTGCCGGTGTTTGACCTGCCAGTGGTTATTACAAAGCCGAATATCCGGCGGCTGACTGATGAGTTGGGTAAACCGAGATAACCATCAGCCTGCATCCTTTGCACTTATTGCATAACAGGCCCACATGGCGTGGGCCTGTTTTTTACATAGTCCGGCAATTTCAAATTTATTTTCGCAGGAGGGAAAGCACGTTTTGTTTTGACGCGTTTGCTTGCGCCAGCATCGCGGTCGCGGCTTGTTGTAGAATTTGATTTTTTGCTAGTTTTGTAGTCTCTATTGCAAAGTCTGCATCCTCAATACCGCCTCTAGCGGCTGATAGGTTTATTGAAATATTAGTCAGGTTGTTAACCGTGTGCGATAGCCTGTTTCTCAACGCGCCAAGTGATGCCCGGTCTTCTCCGACGCCTTTCAAAGCATTGTCAACAGCATCAACCAGTGTTGAAAAATTTGTCTTTACATCAGTCATTAAAGAACGAAGACCTGCGATTTGCGTATCATTTCCGATTTCATATAGTCTGACACTTATTTGATTAGATGGATTAGTATCTGCACCAACTTGAAATGAAAATTCATTGTAATTGTAGGTACCATCATTACCACCAGTCCCATCAAATAGCTTTTGACCCGCCCAACTTGTCGCCTCACCTAACCTATCTATTTCGTCCAAGAGCGCATTACCCTCCATTGCAAGGATGGCGCGATCATCCGAATTGTTGGTATCATTTATACCTTGAATTAATAATTCCCGCGACCTTTGGAGTATATTTTCAACTTCAACATGCGCCCCCTCAGCTGTATCTATCAGGGCCTGAGCATCTAAAGCGTTGCGTATTGCCTGATTAGTACCTCTAATTTCTGCGGTTAAACGCGATGAAATTGCAACGCCAGCGGCATCATCAGAAGCAGAGTTTAGGCGTTTACCTGTTGCAAGCCGCTCCATAGAGGTTTCAATGTTTCTGCCAAGCAAAAACAGTGCTGATGCCGCATCAAGTGCTGAGTTATTTGTCCCTATGGAAAGTGCCATCGAACCTATTCTCGCCTTTTTCCGCCGATCGTTAAAAAAACGACGTAGCAATTGTACCGAGATTTGCTGAGGGTAAATACGCAGGTCAATTTCTTGACCGCCCAAAGGTGTCCGAAACCTTACAGAACTTAAAACATAGGATTGATTCCGTCACCCGTCAACAAAAAGTTTTAACTGGCATTAAATTAATTGTTCTGAGGCGTCCGCAAGCGTATTCCTGTAAAATAATCTAAAACGTACCAAAATACGTATCAGTTTGGGCATAATTCAATAATTTATTGTTTATTAACAGTAATTAATAGGATTACTATGGCACCCCCATACGGAGGTTCACTTCCTTACCAAGGCACCAATCAATACGTGCCGTAAGCAAGAACAGCGGCTTAAGTGTTCTGAATCTGATTGCAATACGGTTTGATTGTCTACTGTGTCGTACCACAGGAGTGCTGGGTGCTGACATGCACCAGAAGGTGCTGTCAGCCAGTGTATGGGCATTTGTAAATAGTCCGACTGAATTTGGTCTTTGGTCCATCGAGATGATGGCGCGTGTAGTCCCTTGGTGGTATAAGAGGTCCTTCATCTTTCAATAATGATTTGGGCTTCATGGAGCGAGCAGAAGATTTCGCCGTTAAGCAATTCATCTCGCATCCGCCCATGAAAACTCTCGCAATATCCGTTTTCCCAAAGTGACCCTGGCTCGATGTACCCAGTCTTTGATGGCTCTTTTGCTCTCCGTCATAAAACGATCGTAGGATCAAAATCTCTTGGGAAAATAATACTCTGCACTACTGTGATTTTTTAACTGCTGGTACACCTTAAATAAGTGCAATGCGGGCAGAAATTATCAGAAAACACCACATATAAATTACTGTGTTCAACGCGGTGCTTCCGCTCATAAACACAAAGAAAAGTGTGTATCGAGTGTGTATGAGAAAAATATGAGGAACCAAGCGGATAGGTACTTAAGTTTGTTGGATTCGGGTACCGGAATCGAACCGGTGGACATCCGCACGCAGGGCCGCATGACACCCAC
>ERZ802830.568-NODE-568-length-37071-cov-51.8582_pt1 | contig 37071 bp, 35 predicted proteins | sample MGYA00345654_ERZ802830 | MGnify/ENA primary metagenome ERZ802830 (study PRJEB30503, sample SAMEA104212375) | marine metagenome | biome: Westerlies Biome; feature: [SRF] surface water layer (ENVO:00010504) within the epipelagic zone...; material: water... | reverse complement strand
ATGGTAATTCCTGCTGCTAATACTTCTATACCTTCCATTTTTTTCTCCTATAAGTTGAGGGCTAATGCTCCTCTGTTTCATGTGCCATCGCTAAATATGCGATAGTCAACGCCATAAATATAAATGCCTGCAACGCCACAATTAATATGTGGAAAAGCGCCCAAACCAAATGCAAGCCAATGCCAAGCACACCAATTGGAATGCTGCTAAAAAATAACATTAATGCAATCAAAATAAAGATCATTTCACCAGCGTAAAGGTTTCCAAAAAGTCTTAAGCCTAGAGATATTGGTTTCGCTATAAAATTAACCATTTCTAAAACAAAATTAACAGGTATTAACCATTTTCCAAAAGGATGGAGCGTCAATTCAGCTATAAAGTTTTTAAACCCTTTAACAGTAATGCTGTAGTAAATGGTTAAGATAAATACAGCAAAGGCCATTCCCAGAGTAATATTTGGGTCTGTGGTTGGAACAACTTTAAAATAAAATGAATCAGGGCTTGTTATCCAATCAACGCCGCCGCCATCCGCTCCGCCAGAACCTGCAACCGCATATGCAATATGCCCAGCCAGGACTGGCAAGAAGTCAACGGGCACCAAGTCCATTAAATTCATTAATAAAATCCAAACAAAAACTGTGAGCGCCAAAGGTGCTATAAGCGTATTTTTAATTGAGCCAAACAATGACTGAACATTGTCCTCTACAAACTCTATACACATTTCAACAAAGTTTTGGACTCCACTTGGGGCAGAGTTAGAGTTCATATCTTTTGGCATAGCCATTTTAAAAACGCCTATAAAAACAGCTCCCAAAAGAACTGACCAAAACAGAGAATCAACATGGAACGCCCAAAACCCCATCTTATCCACCATGTATGGGTCACAAGTCCAAAAAGCATTATAAATACCAGCATCTTCATCAATGCCAACTTTTCCACATGTGAGGTTTGTAAGATGGTGATTAATGTATGACTCAGTTGTCATTGTGCCTTCAGCCATTAGATTGAAGCCTCTTTTTTCAAAAACATTGTTGGGTTTAAGACTGTATTAATAAAAATAAAGCAAAGCATGGCGCTAATAAAAGCACTTTGCATGAACGTTGCTGTGAGATATAAAAAAAATACAAACAAAGCCCATTTTATAGACCAGTTATAAGCAGCATTAATTCCATAGTCATTGATTTTTGCGCCTATAAAATAAGCGATGGATATGGATATAAAATAAATTACAGGCAATATAAAGAACATTGGGTTTTGAGTACTACCAACAACTAACAAAACCAAAGCAGTAATACCTAACAATGATTTGTTATTAAAAAGTGTGTTTTTGAGGCTTTTCAAAAGATCGGTTTTTTTCTTAATTAATTGCGGTGAATTATAGAAATTTATGGTCTTATAAACAAGGTGTTTTCTGTTTAATTTGAAAGTTTTTTACGGTTTAGTTTTTTAGTTTTGAAATGATTGTCTCTAGCTCACCAGAGGTGTTGTATGTTATGACTACCTTTCCAGCTTTTTTGTTTTTTGCTTCTATTTCCACTTTATGGCCAAACCCCTCTGACATTTCCTCTTCTACATTCAATAAGTCGGTGTCTTTGGTTTTTTTTATATTTTTTGAGCTTGCTTTTTTTGACCCAGATAAGCCGCTTAACTCTTTAACACTTAGTTTGTTTTTTATGATGTTGTTTGCTGCTCTTTCAGCATCTTCTGTACTCATTGCAACCAAAAGTTTTGCATGCCCCTTTTCAATCTGGCCGGTTGAAAGCATGTCTAGAACCTTTGGTGATAGGTTGAGCAATCTTATGGAGTTTGCGATGGTGCTTCTAGCTTTGCCTGTAGATGAGGCAACCTCGTCTTGGGTTAGGCCAAACTCTCTTTTTAACCTGTCATAACCACGAGCCTCTTCAACTGCGTTTAAATCCTCCCTTTGAAGATTTTCGATAAGGGCTGATTCAAGGGCGTCTTGATCTTTTTTTTGGTCAATAAGGCAGGGTATTGTTGTTAGTCCAGCTTTTTTTGAGGCTCTCAACCTTCTTTCTCCAGCTATAACTTCGTATTTATTTAAACCCATTTCTCTTACAAGAATTGGGGAGATGACTCCATGGTTTTTGATAGATACTGTAAGCTCTAATAGTTTGCCCTCGTCAAAGTTTGATCTTGGCTGAAACCTTCCAGCGCTAATGTTTTCAATTGAAACCTCTTTTACGGTTTTTTGGTTTACTTCTTTGTTTGAGCCTAAAAGAGCGTCTAGACCTCTGTTTAAAATTTTGTTTTCATCAGACATATTCAACCTTCCTGATTAGCTCACCAGCAAGAGCAAGATAGGCTTTTGCTCCATATGATGTTGGCATATATTTTACGCCAGAAACCCCATGACTTGGTGCTTCGGCTAGTTTTATATTTCTTGGTATTAGGGTGTTAAAAACTAGGCTAGAAAAATGGCTTTCTAACTCATCAGAAACCTCTTTTGCAAGGTTATTCCTCATGTCAACCATGGTTCTTATTATCCCCAGAACCCTATTCGATGTTAGGTTTTTGTCTGAAAGAGTTTTTATTGTTTGCATTAGGCCTGTCACACCCTCTAGTGAATAATATTCGCACTGAAGTGGTATAAGTGTTCCAGACGCAGCAAATAAAGCTTCTATTGTTAATTGGTTTAATGTTGGGGGAGTATCAATTATTGTGTAGTCGTATTTTTTTTCTATATTTTCAATTTCTTTTGATAAAAAATTCTGTTTTTGTGAGTCCCTTATTCCCACCTCTAAGGCAATAAGATCTTGCCCACCAGGAATTACATCATAATTATCAGGTGTTTTGTAGATACAGTCATTAATGTTTTTTTCTTCAAAAAAGAGGTTGAAAAGAGTGTTTGGATTCTCTTTTTTTATTCCGGTTGCTGTGGTTGCGTTACCTTGGGGATCAAGGTCTATTAATAAAACCTCTCTTTTTGTAGCGGAAAGGCTTGATGCGAGATTAACTGCGGTTGTTGTTTTTCCAACCCCACCTTTTTGGTTGGCTATTGCTATAACCTTATTCATTTTTTGTTATTTGCACTATATGTCTTTCATATTTTTTGTTCTCTAGTTCGATTATTTCATACTTATAATTGTTTGTATTTATTGCTGTTATTTCTTCTTCTATTTTTTCAGCCCTTCCTTTAAGTAGAAGGTATCTGCCGTTTTCTTTAAGGTTGTTTTTTGTTAGGTCTAAGATGTTTTTTGTAGATGAAAAGGCTCTTGCTGTTATTACAGAATACTTTTCAAGAGAGTTTTTTTGGCTTATTGTTGTTTTTAAAACCTTTGTGTTTTTTAGTTTTAGCGCATCCTTTGTTTTGTTTAAAAAGTAGCACTTTTTTTGGCTCTTTTCTAACAAGTGAATTTCGCTATCGGGCTTTAGGATTGCAAGGACTATTCCGGGAAAGCCTCCCCCAGAACCAAGGTCTAGAATTTTTTCTTTAGTTTTTATTTTTTTTACCAATGGCAGGCAGTCGAGGATATCTTTCTCAAGCACCTCTTCTTTGTTTGCTCTAATAAAAATATTGTGTTTTAGGTTGAAGGTTAAGGCCTCGTTTATGAACTGGTTTATTAGCTCCTCTTCTTTACTGGAAAGCTCTTTATGCATTGACCTTTTTTATTTCTATTTTTTTAATGTTGATTAAAATTAGGTTTATAGCGGCGGGCGTTACCCCTTCTATTTGTGAGGCGGATCCAATTGTTTCTGGTTTTGACTGTGTTAACTTTTCAACAACCTCATTAGATAAGCCGCTAATATTTTTATAGTCAATACCATCAGGGATTTTTTTGTTGTTTTGTTTTTTGTTTTTGTTGATTTCTCTTTTTTGTTTATCTATATACCCCTTATATTTGATCTCAACCGAGGCCCTTTTAAGAAGATTTTGTTCTTTTTCCTTAAGATCTATAAGCTTGTTTTCATCAACATCAGGTCTTGCGAGTATACATGCAAGGCTTCTTTTTTCTTCGAGATTGACTGTCTCGTTTTTTTTGTTTAGAAATGTTTTTGTCTTTGTTTTTTCTAAAACATTTGCTACAAATTCTTTATATTGATTTTCTTTTTTTAAGAAGTCTTGGTGTCTTCTGTCGGTTATTAGCCCCAATTGGTGCGCTTTTGATAAAAGTCTTTGCTCTGCGTTGTTCTGAGACAGTAAAAGCCTGTGCTCAGCTCTGCTTGTGAACATTCTGTATGGTTCTGTTATTCCGTGTGTTGTCAGGTCGTCTGTTAAAACACCTATATAAGCCTCGTCCCTATTAAGCACAAACGGTTCTTTGTTTTGTATTGATAGTGTTGCATTTATTCCAGCAACCAACCCCTGTGCTGCTGCTTCTTCGTAGCCTGTTGTCCCGTTTATTTGTCCTGCTAAATAAAAGTCTTTTAAAAAAGTTGTTTCTAGTGTTTTTTTGTTGGTTCTTGGGTCTATAAAATCATATTCAACAGCATATCCGTATTCTGTTATTTCTGCCTCCTCCATTCCCTTGATGGAGGTTATAAAATCTTTTTGGGTTTTTTTTGGGAGACTTGTTGAGATGCCGTTTGGATAAACAAGATCAACGCCTATGCCCTCCGGCTCTATAAATATTTGATGGCTGTCTTTGGATGCGAATTTAAAAACCTTGTCTTCTATAGACGGGCAATATCTCGGCCCGATTCCAGATATATTTCCAGAATACATAGCCGAGAGATGGGTGTTGTCTGCAATTATTTTGTGGGTTTTTTTATTGGTTCTTGCTATATAACAAGATAGTTGTTTTTGGTGATCTTTAACCTTGCGAGTCAAGGACATAAAGGGTGTAGGAATTTCACCTGGCTGTTCTTCCATAACAGAAAGGTCCAAGCTGGACATTTTTATTCTTGCTGGTGTTCCAGTTTTAAGTCTGCCCATTGGAAGTTTTAGGCTATAAAGTTTTTTAGATAAAGGAATTGCTGAGTCATCACCAACCCTTCCACCTTTGGTCACCTCTGTTCCTGTATACATCAAGCCATTTAAAAAAGTGCCTGTGGTTAAGATTGTTTTTTTAGCTAACACCTCATCATCGTTAGCTACCACTCCTTTAACAAACCCCTTATCAATAATTAGATCTGTTACCTCGGCCTCGATAATTACAATGTTTGTTTTATTTAAAATTTCCTGAACAGCCTCTTTATAAAGTTTTCTATCGCATTGAACCCTAAGAGCTTGAACAGCATCTCCTTTTCTGGTGTTAAGTGTTCTATATTGGATCCCTGACATATCTGTTGCAAGAGGCATAACTCCTCCCATAGAGTCTATCTCTCTAACAATATGTGTTTTACCAAGACCTCCAATTGCTGGATTGCATGACATCTGACCAATTTTGTTTTTTTCAAAAGTAACTAAAGCGCATGACATGCCAAGCCTGTATGCAGCATGAGCTGCTTCTACGCCTGCGTGCCCACCACCCACAACTACAACATCAAATTTATCCATATACTTATTAAAACTAATAATATCTATATTATATACTTATTGTTATTTCTATTAAGGCAAGTCTTTTTTGTTAATAACCCATAACAACGCCCCAAAAAACAAAGAAAAACAACAATGATAAGTTATGTTTAACCCTGTTAAAGGAGGCACCAAAAAACACATAAAAACCTGTTGATAAAAAAAGAAGTTAAAATTTAAACACAGATTAATAACAACTTATTTACCAATACAAAAACTACTAAAAATATCTCCCAACAAAGAATCTGAAGTTTTAACACCAACAATCGCATCTAATGATTTTCTGGCTAGCTTTAAATCTTCTGCAACCAACTCCAAGCCCTCAACATTTTCTATTTTTATAACAGCGTCCTTTAAACTCTCTAACGACGAGTTGAACAAAGATATATGACGATCTCGAACCATATAACTATAATCGCTTTGTTCGCCGACTTTAAACGCATCAGCAAGAACATCTTTTAACGCACCAAAACCCTCCCCGGTTTTTGCTGACACCAAACAATCAAAAACATCGGCAGCAGGCTCACCGAGATCTAATTTGTTATAAACCTTTATATACTTTTTACTATGTACAAGGTTTGAAAATCTTTTCATCTCATCCTTATTAAAAGAATCAAAAACACCAACAACAACATCAGCACTATTTATTTGATCAAGAGCTAAGCTTATTCCTCTAGACTCTATCTCGTCTTCTGTGTTCCTTATTCCAGCAGAGTCTGACAGGGAAAAAGAGGCGTTGTTATAAAATAACTCAGACTCTACAAGATCTCTTGTTGTTCCAGCAACATTTGAAACCAAGGCTCTCTCGAAACCCAAAAGCCTATTAAACACAGACGACTTTCCAGAATTAACAGGACCAATAAAAAGAACTTTATTTTTAATAGAGTAATTTTTTTTACTAACACAGCCACCAACAAAAGAAGAGAAATCCTCAATGGTTGTTTTTAAATTATTTATCAAAGAAGGGTCTAAAAAGTCTTCTCCCTCGTCTGAAAAATCTATCTCACCTTCAACGCGCACCCTGTGGAAATCTATTGTGTCTGAAAAACCGACAACCCTTTCTGTAAAAGACCCAGACAAAGAGCTTGACGATAAATAAACACCCTCCGCACTTGAGCTGTCTATCACATCAACAACAGACTCTGCTTCGTTTAAACTAATTTTATTGTTTAAGAAGGCCCTTTTTGTAAACTCGCCAGGAGCGGCTTCTTCAAAACCAACATCCTTAAAAACATCAACAATAAGAGCCATCACACCCAGGCCTCCGTGTGCATAAATCTCAAAAGAATCCTCACCGGTATAGCTTTCAGGACCTTTAAAAAAAACCATACCAACCTTATCAACAAGACCCCCGTCTTTGTTTAGGAGCGTTTTTAAATAGAAGGTTCTTGGTTTATTTGGCGAGGATCCTGTAAGGGCCTTTATCTTTTCAAGGCATCCAGAACCAGAAACCCTAAAAATACAGATAGCAGATTTTGCAGGAGGTGTAGCAAGAGCAAAAACAATTGACATAAGGCTTAAGAGCCCCCAGACCCCACATCACCCAAGACACCAGTTTTTTTATAAAGGTACCTTTGTTGACCTAAAGAAAAACCAGAGTTAACAACCGAGTACAAACAAAGACCAGCGGGAAATATAAAAAAGAAAATAGAAAAGACAACCGGCATATATTTCATAACTTGTGCTTGTGTAGGGTCTGATGTTGGCGGCGCCGGACTAAGTTTTTGAGTAGAAACCATAACCAAACCAAATAAAACAGGCAAGATGAACAAAGGATCGGGAATGGAGAGGTCAGATATCCAATAAAAAGACGCATGTCTTAGCTCGACCATCTCCCTCAGCGCAAAAAAGAAACCGATAAAAAACGGCATTTGAGCCAAGACTGGAAGGCATCCACCCAAAGGGTTAACCCCCTCTTTCTTATATAAAGCCATTACCTCTGCGCTTGCTTTTTGCCTATCGTTCTTGTGTCTGTCTTGGATATCTTTCATCATTGGCCCAACCTTCCGCATTCCAGCCATAGAAGCAAAACCCTTGGCGGTAACAGGAAACAAAGCCAATTTCAAAATTAGAGTAAAAATTATAATAGACAAAGCCCAGCTATTAACATACTCATTAATAAGATCCAAAAACCAAACCATTGGTTGAGATATAAACCAAAACCAACCCATATCAATTGACAGCTCTAAATTATCGGCCCTTTGAGCAAGATCTTTCCTGATTTTTGGACCAATAAAAACTCGGTGTGAGTGAGAGTAAACAAGGTTTGTCGCCTCACCCTTTTCGACCGTATAACCCATTCTATAAGTACCAGAATTAGCGGGTTGAGCAAAATAGTTATAAACATAATCATCAGAACCAATTAAAACTGCAAAGAAATATTTTTGAATAAAAGAAACCCACCCCGACCTAGAAAGAACTGAAAAAGGCTCATCTATACTTCTTAATCTTGATGATAAATAAGGGTCTTGATCGCTGCTAATAACAACACCCTGGTAGGAGCTATTATTCATCATACCACCCTCTATAACAGCTGTTTTTAAATCCAAAGACCTGCCCTCTGTTCTATATAGTGAAGCAAAAGGTTTTCCACCAACACCGTTATCTGAACTATCTTTTACAAGCACTTCGTATGTGTTTGGCAAAAAACTAAACTCTTTGGTTAGGTCACCATCTGTGCTTTTAAGAATGACAAAACTATCACCATAATTATCTAAAACATATTTAGATGCTTGGCCAGTGAACCCGGTTTTAAGATAATACTTGAAAGACCCTGTTTCTGATGAACCAAAAACCCTGACCCCCATAGAGCCCTCAACATTTTCTACCCCATACTCTTTTAGACGCGACTCAACAATAGAGCCTGTTTGAATAGCAATCTTCAGCTTTAAAAGGTCATTTTCAAGATAAACATATAAACCGTCGTCTGAAACTTGAGGTTTTAAATTTTCAACTTTAGCTGCTTCAAGGTGATCAGCAACAGATTCAGCTCTACTGTCTGACGTCCACTCATAAAAAAGAGCTACAGACAAAATCGCTATCAAACCAAGATAAACTTTTCTTATGTTCATTTATTTATATTCCTTTTTGATACAGTGATTCTACAGCCTTAACAATCTCAACAGAAGCCTCATGATATTTTAATTCACCAAAAGGCTTGTAAACAAGAACAACAAACAACCCTTTGTCAGCTATTAAATTATTTATTTTGAATATTTCTTTAATTTGCCTCTTAATTTTATTTCTATCTACAGCAAGTTTAAAATTTTTTTTTGCGATAGATATCCTTAAAGCTGACTGCTCTGAGGGTAAGTAAAAAAGCCTAATATTTTTAGATGTGTGGAAGTGTTTAGGCAGTTTGGGCTGAAACAAGCCCTAAGCTGATAGAACCTTGCGGCCCTTTTTTCTTCTATTGGATAGTATAGCTCTTCCAGCCTTTGTAGCCATTCTTGCTCTAAAGCCATGAGTTCTGCTTCTTTTTAATGTGCTTGGTTGAAATGTTCTTTTCATAATTAACTACCTAAAAAAAATAGTGGCGCATTATAGCCCATTAATTATAAGATTTCATAGTAATTTTAAAAAACATAAAATATTTTTTTATATACAAGTTATCCACAGAAAATTCATTAACTTATCCTGTAGATATCTTGTTAGTTTTTTAATAGACTAGTTATCTATTAGGAGGACTTAGGATTGGAATTTTGGAATAAATGCTCAGAAAAGCTAGAAAACAAGCTCTCGCAGGACGATTTTAACACCTGGATAAGGCCTTTGAAAGGAAACTTAAACAAAAATACCTTAGAACTTGTTGCCCCTAATGATTTTATTTTAAATTACGTAGAAACAAATCTTTCAAATGAGATCATGGGAATGGTTAAATCCCAGTCAAAAAAAGACATAAGTCTAGTTTTTAAAACCCATACAAAAGAAACATTTGTCGATAAGTATAAAAATGATACCAAATCAGAAGATACAAAACTTGTTCCATCTTATGTCTTTGAAACCTTTGTAGAAGGTAAATCTAACCACGTTGCTCTAGCCGCATCTAAACAGGTTGCCTCTAACCCAAAAGGAGATTACAACCCATTATTTATATATGGTGGTGTTGGTTTGGGTAAAACACATTTAATGCATGCTGTTGGCAACGAAATATTAAGAAACGAACCTGGAAAAAGAATCGTTTATGTTCATTCAGAAAAATTTGTTTCCGACATGGTTAAAGCGCTTCAACTCGGTGCAATGAATGAGTTTAAATCCTTTTATAGAAATGCAGACGCGTTATTAATTGATGATATTCAATTCTTTGCTGGCAAGGAGCAATCCCAAGAAGAATTTTTCCATACTTTTAACGCTTTGTTAGATAGAAACAATCAAATGATACTAACCTGTGATAAATATCCAAAAGAAATAGATGGACTTGAAGAGAGGCTTAAATCAAGACTTGGCTGGGGCTTGCCGGTTATAATAGACCCACCAGAGCTAGAAACAAGAGCTGCTGTTCTTCTTCAAAAAGCATCATCAATGGGTGTAGAAATGCCAAATGATTGCGCCATCTACATTGCCCAAAGAATTCGATCTAACATTAGAGAATTAGAGGGCGCCCTTAAAAGGGTTGTTGCAAATGCTCGATTTACAAACCAACAAATAGACCTTGCCCTGGTAAAAGATGCTCTCAAAGACTTATTTGTCATTTCTGCAAAAATGGTAAGTATTGAGAACATTCAAAAAACTGTTGCAGAGTACTATAACATCAAGCTGTCAGACCTTTTATCTAAAAGAAGAAGCAGATCTATTACCAGACCAAGACAGCTCGCAATGGCTCTTACCAAAGAACTTACAAGGCATAGCTTGCCTGAAATTGGAGAGGCGTTTAATGGTAGAGACCATACGACCGTTCTTCATGCATGTAAGAAAATAACGGAACTCAGAAAAGAAAACCCATCACAAGAAGAAGACTATAGAAACCTAACAAGAGCACTAACAAACTAATAATGGATTTTTATATTACAAAAGAAGAGATAGTAAAATCTCTTAATTCCACCCTTGGTGTTGTTGAAAAAAGACAAACACTCCCTATTCTTGCCAATGTTCTTTTTGAGGTTGATGAATCATCTCTTAGATTAACAGCTACAGACCTGGAGTCAGAAATATCCACAATCTCAACCATTTCAAATTTTAAAAGCGGTGGAAAAATAACAGCACCTGCAAAAAAACTAAGTGAGCTTTGTAGGCTTTTTAAAGACGACTCTGAGATTCATTTCTTTTTAGATGGCGATAATCTTAAAATAGAAACAAGCTCTGGTAAATACAATCTTGCAACTTTGCCGAGTGAAGATTTTCCTGTTTTTGAAAAAGAGGAGGGCGGAAACATAGTAAATATAACAGCCCATAACCTAAAAGCACTGATTGGAAAAACATCATTTGCAATGGGTAATCAAGACTGGAGACATTATTTAAATGGACTATTTTTGTCCGTTGAAGACACTTTAATTACCAGTGTAGCTACTGATGCACACAGGCTTGCCATGGCAACACTTGGACTCAACGAGGGTGTTTCAGACCAAATAACAGGAATTGTTCCTAGAAAATCAATTAATGAAATAGGCAAACTTGTAAATGAAAGTTCAGAAAATATTCTTTTGCAGCTTAGCGCCAACTCAATTAACGTAAATGTTGCAGGAACAACCTTTTCAAGTAAATTAATAGAAGGCAAATTCCCAGATTATGAACAAGTAATACCAACAGGTGAAAGCTCAACACTATCTATAAATAAAAAAAGTCTTTCAGAGAGTCTTAGCAGGGTAAGTGTTCTTTCAAGCGAAAAATTTAGAGGGGTGCGACTAGTAACTTCCGAAAACCTAATAAATATATCAGCAAACAACCCCGAGAAAGAACAGGCAGAGGAGTCTGTTGAGTGTTCTTATAATGGAGAAAACATAGATATAGCCTTCAATGTAAACTACATTCAAGAAATACTTTCGTCTGCTGAGGGTGATCTTATAGAAATGCATTTTTTTGGTTCCGACAAAAGCTGTCTAATAACCAACCCTGGTTCTGAAAGTTTTAAGTATGTCGTAATGCCTCTTTTAATATAGGCTTGACATCGCCTAGTACGCCCAGCACTAAATAAAATGATAAGCGAGCTAAAACTACATAATTTTAGATGCTTTAACTCATCTACCATAAGTCTCTCCCCTGGAATCAATTTTTTTTATGGAAATAATGGGTCTGGTAAAACTTCAATTTTAGAAGCTATCTATATGTGCTCCAGCGGCAGATCTTTTAAAAGCTCAAATATTCAATCCCTAATATCAACTGATAAAAACTTTTTTAGCATCAATGGCTATGATTCTAATAGGGGTTACACACTATCAATTTCTAAAGAAAAATCTAAATCAATATCAATAAAGATAAACAACACCAAAACAACCACTAGCAATCTAATAAAGGAATTTCCTTCAACAGCTATTCATAACAACACTTTTTCATTTGCAGACGCTTCACCTGATTTTAGAAGAAAAATTTTAGATAGGTCTCTTTTTGTCTCAGATGATAGTTTTTCTGAAATTTGGTTTGGTTTTTATAGGTGCCTTAAACAAAGAAATACTTTGTTAAAAAATAGAGATGTTCAGAATATTGATATATGGAATAAAAAAGTTTCGCAAGAAGCAAAGAATCTTGACTCAAAAAGAACAATTTTTTTCAATCAATCGTTTCTTGAGTTTAAAAAAATACTTACCACCCTTGATAACTGCAAAACCACTGAATACTTGGACAAAATTACTATAGAGTTTTTTTCAGGATGGGATGTTGATCGAAGCCTGTATGATGTTCTTGTGGAGAATGAGCAAAAGGATCTTATAAGAAAATCTACAACAAGAGGTCCCCACAAAGCTGATATTAAAATACTTATTGGTGAAAATGATGCGAAACAAATTCTTTCAAGAGGAGAGCAAAAAATATTATCTATTATATGGTGTTGTGCTCAACATGAGGTACTTAGAAAAGTTCACAACATTGAAGCAACTTTAATAATAGATGACATTAAATCCGAGTTAGATGATGACACATTTAATGTTTTCATAAATCTCCTAGATTTCTTAAATAATCAAATAATTTTTTCCTGTATAGATGATCATTTTAGTAGTAAAATAGTTGATAAATATAATGATTTCAAAAAGTTCCACGTGGAACAATTAAGATAGGAAATATGCCAAAAAAAGCAGAAAAAAATACCTACGACTCATCCAATATTCAAGTACTTAAAGGCCTAGAAGCAGTAAAGAAGAGACCTGGAATGTATATTGGAGATACCGATGACGGTTCGGGATTACACCATATGGTTTTTGAGGTCTTGGACAACTGTATTGATGAGGCTATGGCAGGGCATTGCTCAGACATAAATGTAATAGTTAATAAAGACGGGTCTGTCACTGTAAAAGATAATGGAAGAGGAATACCGGTTGATGTTCATAAGAAAGAAGGCATATCTGCTGCAGAATTAATTCTAACAACCCTTCATTCAGGTGGAAAGTTTGATGATAATAGCTATAAAGTTTCAGGCGGACTTCATGGTGTGGGTGTTTCGGTTGTAAATGCACTTTCCGATAAACTTATATTAAAAGTTTGCAGAGATGGTGGAGAGTATATACAAGAATATGAAAACGGCAGACCAAAAGCTAAGTTAAAAAAAGTAAAAGCTTCAAAAGAAACAGGAACTGAAATAACTTTTTATCCATCAGATACTATTTTTACTTCCATTAATTTTGAAATTGAAAGAATTTATAAAAGAATTCAAGAGTTATCTTTTCTTAATGCGGGAGTTTCTATTAATGTAATTGATGAAAGAACTAACAAGACAAAGAAATTTAAAAATAATGGCGGCCTTTCGAGCTACGTAACACATCTAAAAGGACGCAAGCAACAAGTATCAGAAATATTTGAATGTTCAGCAACGGAAAACGAAGTAGGTGTTGAGATAGCGCTTCAATGGACAGATTCATACTCTGAAAATGTTTTATGTTACACAAATAATATTCCTCAAAAAGATGGCGGCACTCATTTGGCAGGCTTTAGAGGGAGTTTAACAAGAGTATTAAAAGCTTTTATAAAAAAAGAGAATGCCAAAAAAACACCTACAGATCTTTTAGGTGAAGATGTGCGTGAAGGTATAACAGCTATTATTTCAGTTAAAGTACCAGATCCTAAATTTTCATCACAAACAAAAGAAAAGTTAGTTTCCTCAGAAGTTGAAAGTGTTGTTAGTACTGTTTTCAGCAAATATTTTAATGAATACTTATTAGAAAATCCAAAAGATGCTATGGCAATTTATGGGAAGGTAGCTGAGGCAGCCCTTGCTAGAGAGGCTGCAAGAAAGGCGCGTGAAATGACTCGCAGAAAAGGTGTTCTAGAGATTGCCGGACTTCCTGGCAAACTAGCAGATTGCCAGGAAAAAGATCCAACGCTTTCAGAAATATATATTGTCGAGGGTGATTCGGCTGGCGGCTCTGCAAAACAAGGTAGAAATAGAAAAAATCAAGCAATCTTACCTCTCAAAGGTAAAATTATTAACGTTGAAAAGGCAAGAATTGATAAGGTCCTTGGCTCACAAGAGGTTGGCACGCTTATTAAAGCTCTGGGTTGTGGAATAGGCAAAGAAGATTTTGATATTGAGAAGCTTAGATACCATAGAATCATAATAATGACCGATGCTGATGTTGATGGTTCTCATATAAGAACTCTTCTTTTAACATTCTTTTACAGACAAATGTTTGAGATTGTAGACAGGGGTCATATATATATTGCCCTTCCACCCTTATATAAAATTACTAAGGGTAAAGAGTTCGTATATGCTTCAGATGAACAGCAAAAAGAAGATGCGGTTAAAGAATTTTCTAAAAATGGAGGAAGAGGCTTAGAAGTTCAAAGATATAAAGGCCTGGGCGAAATGAATCCTGAACAACTTTGGACAACAACAATGGATCCAGAGCATAGAAGAATGATGAGAGTAGATATCAAAGATGTCCAGGATGCTAATGAATCGTTTGAAATTCTTATGGGTGATGAGGTTGAGCCTAGAAGAGAGTTTATTGATGCAAACGCACTATCAATTACTGATTTAGATATTTAATTTATTTCTTCATAGTTATTTTTGACCCAGTTATAAGCGTCATTTGTAATCACCTTGGGATCCCTGCCCAATATTGGCTCTCCAATTCTTAGAACTACCTCGCCAGGACTCTTTATAAACTTTTTGTTTTTCCAATATTTTCCAGAGTTATGACATATAGGTAATACGGGAAAACCACTCTTGACAGACAGCAGACCGCAACTTCTAGCAAAAGGTTGTATTCCTTTCTCAGGACTTATTCTTGTTCCCTCAGGAAAAAGTATTATTGAGAAACCATTTTTAAGTTTTATAACGCCTTTTTTTATAACTTTTTTTAAGCTGCTCACCCTATTTAATCTATTTAAAGTTATAGGCTTCATGCACCTTAGAGCCCATCCAAATAAGGGTATAAGCAGCAATTCTTTTTTAATTATACTTGTCGAGGGAATAAATAATGTCTGCAAAAAAAATGATTCCCATTGGCCTTGATGGTTAGAAACAACTATACAAGGAGTACTTGGTATATTTTCGATTCCCTCCACTTTCCAGCTGACTCCGCATAAAAATTTTAAAGCATTTAAAACAACTTTAATCCACATGGCCCCTAATTTCTGAAGACGTTTGGTGGATATAAAGAAATATAAAGATATTATTATTGTTGTTATTGGTATAAGGCTTAAATAAAAAAAAGCATTGAAAATAACACTGCCAATTAATGGCATTTATAAACCATTTACAACCTTGATAAGATATTCGGGAATTTTATCAATCTCCATGCGTTCTTGATTCATAGTATCTCGATCCCTAAGAGTTGCAGTATTCTCTTCAATAGAATCGAAATCTATCGTTATGCACAAAGGTGTTCCTATTTCGTCATGCCTTCTATAACCCTTTCCAATATTACCGGTATTCTCTAAAATAATTCTTCCTAGATTTAGTTTTTGTAGTCTAGATTTCAGGTCAGACGCAATCTTAACTAATTCTTCATTATTTTTCTTCAAAGGAATCACAGCAGCTTTAACAGGTGAAAGATGGGGCATAAGTTTTAAAACTGTTCTCTCTTTTCCCTCTCCTAAGGTTTCAACATTATATGCTTCATTCATAATTGCTAGCACACCTCTATCAACACCTGCAGAAGGCTCAATAACATAAGGAACAACCCATTCTTTTGTTTCAATATTTTGAATCGCTAGTCTCGTATTTGATGATTTATTCTCTACCACATTTGCAGATATGTTGAGCTCATTTTGGTTTTTTGTATGTGAACCTAAGTCAAAATCAGTTCTATTTGCTATACCCTCAAGCTCTTCAAGACCATGTGGAAATTTATACATAACATCAACAGTTCCTTTTGAATAATGAGCTAATTCATCATTAGGCACATCATAAAGCTCAATACTTTTCATAGGTATGCCTTGATCTTCCCACCAATCAAGTCTTTTTTGAACCCATTTTTTATGCCAATCTTCATCTGAGCCTGGCTCTACAAAGAATTCAAGCTCCATTTGCTCAAATTCTCTTACTCTAAATATAAAGTTTCTTGGAGTAATTTCATTCCTAAAGGCTTTACCTATTTGAGCTATACCAAAAGGTAAGGATTTTGAAGACGAGTCAACAACATTTTTAAAATTTGTAAAAATGCTTTGAGCTGTTTCAGGTCTTAGATACCCAAAACTAGAACCATCTTCAATTGGCCCAACATTCGTTTTAAACATGAGGTTAAATTGTCTTGGCTCTGTTAAGTCTTCTTTTTTACAATGTTCTGGCACTTGGTCCAGCCTAAATCTTTGATTACAAGATTTACAATCAACCATTGGGTCAGTAAATGTGTCCTCGTGACCTGAATACTTTAAGATGGTTGGATTCGTTAAAATTGCAGCGTCTAAGCCTTCAATATTATCGTTTTCATAGACCATTGCGTTCCACCATGCTTGCTTAAGATTGTTCTTTAGCTCCACACCAAGCGGCCCATAGTCATACATACCTTGCATACCACCATATATCTCGCCTGATTGGAAGATAAAGCCTCGTCTTTTACATAAAGATACAAGATCATCCATATTTTTTGCAGTCAAATCAATCTCCAACAATATAAAAGCAACATATGTCTACTTAATAGAGTATTTATATATTTAATTAATTAATATTTAATCGCTATAATCATTTAAGATTATATAACAAACATAGAATAAGTAATCACTATGAAGCTTTTATTTTATTTAATTACACTTATACCAATAGATTTTATTAGATCTGCCATAAATCTTTACACCAAGCTAAACCTTTATAAAAGCTCTTCAGTTTATAAGTTAACGATGTGTAATATAAAAATATGTTTCCCCGACCTATCTGATGTCGAAAAAACTTTACTCGCCAAAGAGAGTTTCATTGAAACATTTGTAAGTGGATATGAAACATTACAATCTTGGGCAAGACCAATTCACATATCCGGCAAAAAGATATTTAGAATCGAAAACAATTATCTAATCTCTCAAAATGCCAACAAAAAAGGCCTAGCAATTATTGCTATTCATAACAGAAGTGTTGACATGTTATTAAAGTGGATTAACTCCAAAACTAATACAACCACCCTTTATAAAAAAGTAAAAATTAAATATTTAGATAAGTTTGTTAGAAAACAGAGAGAAGAAAACAACAATGAAGTTTATGAAACAAACATTAATGGTGTTCGAAAAATCTTTAAAGCCTTTATAGATAATAAGGTTGTTTGTTTGGCAGCAGATCAAGTTCCAAAAAGAGGAATGGGTGAGTACATAAAGTTTTTTAATACAGATGCATACACAACAACATTAGCCGCTTCAATGGTCCATAAAACTAAAAAACCAGCAGTATTTATTTGTATGAATTCATTTAAAAATAATAGATTAGGAATAACCATAAATCCTTGCAATGAAAACATATATAATGATAGTGAGTACAAACTATCAATTAATCAAAGCATCGAAGACCTTATTAAAATTAATCCTAAAGATTACTCATGGGAATACAAAAGATTTAGAAGATCACCATCAGGAATAGATCCCTATGTTGGGATTTAATTAACCTCTCCAAAAGACTGGAGTAAACAAAACAAGAAGGGTAAATATCTCCAACCTTCCCAATATCATTGCAAAAGAAAGTATGCCCTTGCCGGCAGGTGATACCGATTCATAAGTTTGTGAAACCTCTCCAAGACCAGGACCAAGATTATTTAAACATGCGCCTATTGCAGAAAAGGCGGACTCAAAATCCAATCCAGTCATAACCAAACCAAGAAGAAGAATAACGAAAGATATTACATATATAGAAAAAAATCCCCATACTGAAGACGCAACGTCATTCTCAACATTTTTATTTCCTATTTTTAGGGAAATCACAGCGTTAGGATGAATCATTTTCTTAAGATTAATATAGGCATAATTAATCATTATTAAGACTCTCCACGATTTAATTCCACCACCAACTGAGCCTGAACAAGCCCCAATGAAGGCACCTATTAACAATAAGAATCCTATTGATGGATTCCACTGAGACGAATCACCTATAGCAAAACCAGTTGTTGTGACAATAGATACCGTATGAAATAGCAATTCACGTATGCTTGCTTCTCCAGTTGTTGACAGCATGTTAACCGCTATTGAAATTGTAAAAATAACTAAAAGTATTGAGATAAAAAACCTTAACTCAGGATCATGGAAATATTTAAGAGGCTTTTTCATATATATAGCAAAATAATGCAATGTAAAGCTAAGTGCTGAAAGAAGCATAAACGCAATGCATACTGCTTCTATTAGACCATTATTGTAATAACCAATACTTTCGTTATGGGTTGAAAACCCACCTATTGAGACAGTGCTAAGACTATGTGAAACAGCATCGAACCCGTTCATGCCAGCAAAATAATAGAAGAGCGCACAAAAAACCGTTAAGACTAAATATATTAGCCACAATGCCTGAGCTGTTTCTTTTATTCTGGGTGTTAGCTTTTGATCATTCATAGCACCCGGAATCTCTGTTTTATATATTTGCCCACCACCAATGCCCAAAAGAGGCATCACTGCTATTGCAAGAACAATTAAACCCATTCCACCCATCCATTGAAGTAGCTGTCTATAAAAAAGAACAGACTCAGGAAGATCGCTTAAGTTAGATATTACAGTAGCACCAGTTGTTGTAATTCCTGACATAGATTCGAAAAAAGCATCAACTAATGGCATTCCAATTAAAATAAAAGGTATTGACCCAGCAATAGAAAGCACAACCCAAAAAAATGTAATTATTATAAATCCATCTTTTTGACTTAAATCATCCCCAGCATCCCTTGAAACCAGCCATCCAAAAAGTCCAAGACTAAAAATAATTGCAAAAGTAATGATAAATATATTTAATGCTGAGTCATCAAATATTAGGGAGATCGCCATTGGAATAACAAATGAAAGGCTAAAAAACATCACCAAGATGCTGAAAAGGTTTAATAAAGGTTTAAAGTTCATCTTTCTATTTAAAAAGAACCTCTACTTCTCCAACTTTATTCTTGTCTGATAAAAATATAATTAAGTGATCATTAAGTGTAAGATCTACACTCGAGCTAGGCATAATTAATTCACCATGTCTTATAATAGCTGCTATTGCTGACCCATCAGGCAATGGTATTTCCTTTATTGGCTTCCCAAATAATGGTGATGTAAATTCATTGGCATGAACAATCCCCTCTATAGCCTCCGCACCTGTATTTACTTTTAGAATAACATCTTGAGCAACATCACTGTCTCTCAAGTCTTGAAGAACAGAAGAAACAGTCAGCCTATATGGGGCTATGTATATATCAATAAACCCAGGGACGAGCCCCAAATAAGATGGATTATTAAGAATAATCATTGTTTTCTTTGCTCCCATCTTTTTTGCAAGCAATGAAGACATAACATTTGTCTCATCATCATCAGTTAATGCGCAAAAAATATCGATATTAGCTATGTTCTCGCTTTTTAATAGCGTTTCATCCGTGGCTGAACCATTAAGAACAATTGTTTTTTCCAATTCTTTTGATAATTTTATACACCTATCAGAATTAGAGTCTATTAGCTTAACGTTATATGCCTGCTCAAGGTCTTTAGCTAGAGAAAATCCTACTTTACCTCCTCCAACTATCATAATTCGTGAATATTGCTCTTCATGATCCCTAAACTCTTCAACTATTGATCCGATATCCGATTCTGATGAAATAAAGTAGATTTCATCATTTTCTTTAATAACAGTGTCGCCTGAAGGAATAAAAGGGCGCCCCTTTCTATATATTGATGCTATAAATGCATCGACATCTGGCATGTCATCTCTTATACCCTTAAGTTCTCTGCCGACTAATTTACCTTTCTTTTTGGCTTTCACCGAGACAAGCTTAACTTTTCCATTTGCAAAGGTTTCAATTTGACCTGCGCCGGGATGTTCTATTAACTCCTTAAGATGTGATGTAATTTCATCTTCTGGACTTATAGGTATATCAATTACACCATCACCAAAAATATCTAATTGTTCAAAATAAGAATTATCCTTGAACCGACAAATTGTTTTTTTAACATTAAAAACTTTTTTTGCAATCTGGCATGCAACAATATTTACCTCATCATTTGACGTCACGGCTATAATAATTGTGTCTTCATCCAGACCTGATTTTTTTAGAGTATTTAATTGAGAAGCGTGACCCTCAACAGTCATAACATCAAGCTTATCTTCAAGATCAGATATCTTGTTTTTATTCTCATCAACTATGCATACTTCATAGTTGCTATTTGATAAATTTCTAGCTAGGCTGCCTCCAATTCTTCCAGCACCCAAGATTACGATTTTCATAGATGATAAATTAAACCTCTTTTACCCTAATTAAAAGACTTCTGCCAAAATTAAATCATTCATTAAAATAATCTTTATAGGCATTAAAAGCATCAGAAGAACTTATTATATTTTTGTTTGGCATTTGTAAGTAAGTAATCACTATTGTTTTATTGCTTGTTCTTATATACAAACCATTTTTATTTATCATAATATTTTTATCATTCAAATCGGCTTCAATATCATCAATAACGCTCATTTCTTTAATTTTAACGGTAATATTTTTATGTTCGAAACATATGCCAGGCCACTCATAATAGGCCTTAAATTTATTATAAATTTCATCGGCTGTCTCATTGAAATTAATCACTGCCTCTGACTTATATATTTTTTTACAATACGTGGCAGAGTCATCATCTTGTTTGACAAGGATATATTTTTCTCGTTTCACTCCGTCTAATATTTCAAAAATTTTCGCTATAGACAAATCACACAAATCATTCTCAAGTGTGATTTTATTATGAGTTTTCTTTATGTTTATTTTATATTGTTTTATACAATCACCATCATCTAATCCCTCTGACATATTCATAAATGTAATGCCTGAAATACAATCCCCATTCAACAGACTACTCTGTATAGGAGAGGCCCCTCTGTACTTTGGCAATAATGAGTAATGAATATTTATTGGCATTATTTTTGGGAAATCTAAAAGCCATTTAGGTAAAATCTTTCCATAAGCAGCAACAACAACGAAATCAACGCTCAGAGCCTTAATTGATTGTTTGAGCTTGAGGTCATTAAGATCATCGGGTTTAAACATAGTCAAATTTCTTTCCTGTGCTTCGATGCCAACAGGTGATTGCACCAATTTCTTGCCTCTCTTCTGAGCTTTATCTGGCTTTGTTAGAACTCCTACAACATTTATAGATGGGTCATCGCATAATGCTTTTAATATCTTCGCAGAAGGTTTGGGAGTCCCGGCAAACAAAATGTTCATATAATCGTTTATATTCTCCTAAAATCTTTTAAAATCTGCTATTTTGTCAACTTTTTCCTAATACGGTCTCTCTTAATTGGACTTATATAATCAACCATAAGCTTGCCTTCTAAATGGTCTATTTCATGTTGAATACATATTGTTAGCAGCCCATCAGGCCTATCTTTATGAATTTCTCCTTTTAAGTCTTGCCATGTTAGATCAATTATATCTGGTCTAATAATTTCTTCACTGAAACCAGGAACAGAAAGACAACCCTCTTCAAAAGATGAAAGTGATTCATTATCTAAAATTTCATACTCAGGGTTAATAAATACTCGTGGTTCATTTCTTTCCTCACTAAGATCCATGACTATTAATCTAATATGTTTATTAACCTGTGTGGCTGCAAGCCCAATTCCATTGCCTTCGTACATTGTATGAAGCATATCGTCTGATAATTTTTCTAGACTTTTGTCGAATTTTGTTACTTTCTCTGCAACAGTTCTCAGCCTTGGATCAGGAAATTTTAAAATTTTTAGTTTTTCTGGCATAAAATCATGTATTTTGTCAATTCCAGCATTATAATCGACTTGTATACTTAACAACTACAAAATTTAAACAATATGACTAATTCGACCACAGATGTAGCAATAATAATGGGCTCAGATTCTGATTTGCCTATAGTAGAGGCTATTTTCCCTATTTTAGAGTCTTTTGGCGTTAATTTTACAAAAAACGTAATGTCAGCCCATAGAACACCTCATGAAGTGATGGAGCTTATTAAAAGCTCTGAAGATAACGGATGTAAGGTTTTTATAGCTGCGGCTGGTATGGCAGCTCATTTAGCTGGAGCTGTAGCAGCGCATTCAACAAGGCCTGTTATTGGTATTCCAATAGAATCTGGAGGTATGGGCGGAATGGATTCATTGCTTTCAACCGCCATGATGCCACCCGGCGTTCCTGTTGCCACTGTTGCAGTTGGTAAAGCTGGAGCTAAAAATAGCGCCATTCTAGCTGTTCAAATATTAGCAACCTCAGACTCTGAACTCTTACAAAAACTCCATGATTATAAAAATAATATGAGGGAAGAAGTTCTTAAAAAGGATAAGGCCCTTAACTCGTAATTGCATAATAATTCCTTAGATGTTTTTTCATCAGCAGACTGGTTAGCTGAGGGCAAAATACTCTTACACCCAACAGAAGGTGTTTGGGGAATTGGATGCGACGCATTAAATGAAAGTAGTTTTTTAAGAGTATATGAACTAAAAAAAAGACCCAGAAATAAAAGCTTCATATTGCTTATAAAGTCCTATGAAGCTGCTCAAAAATATATAAAAAACTCAGACAAGATAGATCTAAATTTTATTAATACCGTATGGCCTGGGCCAACAACATTATTAGTGGACTATAATGATAAAACCCCAGATCATTTAAGAAATGATAGCGGCAAAATCGCATTAAGAGTAAGTAATCACTATCCCATTATAGAACTATTTAAAAGCTTTAATGGAATTATGGTATCGACATCAGCAAATATATCTGGTGAAAAAAATATAGATAACCCAGGTGAATTAATTAAGATTTTCAACCAAGAAGATGTTGGACTTTATAATGATAAACTGGGCAACAACATTAAACCTTCAAGAATTATAGACTTGAATTCTGGAACAATTATTAGAGACTAAAATGACAAATGAATTAGAGGCAATATTCAGACAATCTCATTCAGACATTATTGAATCATTCAAACGATTAGAGAAATCAAAAAAAGCTAGTATCACTCTTGACGAATGGAAAAGACCAGAAGGTGGGGGTGGTATAACCTTTACAATTCATGGTGGTAATTTCTTTGATAATTGCGCTGTAAATTTTTCTTCAATTAAGGGGAAAAAACTACCTGCAGCTGCTTTAGGTAATTCTTTAAGTAAGTCTGCATATCATGGATATCAGGCGATGGGCGTTTCTGTAATTTCTCATCCTAAAAACCCATATATACCGACAAGCCATATGAACATTAGATTATTCTGTATGCTAGATAAAAATGGTGAGATAAAAGACTGGTGGTCAGGTGGAGGCTATGACTTGACTCCATTTTTTCCGTATAAAAAAGATTGTATTGATTGGCACAAGGACGCGAAAGATTTTTTAGATCAATTTAACAAGAATCTTTATAATAAATTTGCAAAAAACTGCAATGAATACTTTTATATACCCCACAGGAAAGAAAGAAGAGGTATCGGCGGTATTTTTTTTGATAATTTCTCAAGACTAAGCCTGGATAAGACTCTTTCCCTTCTTTCAGGCACTGCAAATCAATACAAGACCTCTTACAATGCTATCGCTAGAAAAAGAGAAAATACAAAATACACCTCAGAACATAAAAATTTTCAGCTCTTAAGAAGAGGTAGATATGCAGAATTCAATTTGACTTATGATCGAGGCACTGCATTTGGTCTTCAATCAAATGGTAGAATAGAATCAATACTTGCCTCACTTCCAAGTGATGTTAAATGGTCTTATACAAAAGATAAAAACTATCTAAAGATGGAAAAAAGATTGCTCGACTATATTAACAGGGATTGGAATGTCTAAGAAATTTAAACTTGGTGTTATTGGCAGCCCCATTGAACATTCTTTATCACCATTTATTCATTCTCGTTTTGCAAGACAGCAAAATTTAAATATTGACTACCAAGCATTTAAAGTCGACGAGACCAACTTCGATAGTTTTATTAAAGAGTTTTTTTCAGACAAGACATCCAAAGGTCTAAACGTTACGCTACCTCTTAAAAATCTTGCAGCAAATATTAATGGTGATATTTCTGAAGAAGCAAAGTTCATTAATGCAGTAAATACCATAACTAAAAGTAATGGAAATTTTAAACTTGAATCTACAGATGGCTTGGGTTTCATGGCAGATTTAAATCATAAAGAGATAGGCATTGCTGGAAAAAACATTTTAATTGTTGGAGCTGGCGCAGCTGTTGAAAGCATCCTGTTTCGTCTAGTGCGGAGTAATCCAGCAAAAATTACTATTTATAATAGAACTGAAGAAAAAGCACATAGGTTATGCTCAAATTATCCCAATCATAATCTTGTATTTACATCCCAAGAAGATGAAGAATATGACATTGTAATTAATGGAAGCTCCGCAGGTTTAACTGGCTTATTCAGCCCACCAAAAGATATCACAGTTACAAATAAAACAATTTTTTATGATTTAAACTATTCTCTTGGTAAAACGCCTTTTTGTGAGTGGTCATTAGAGACTTCAAAGAGTGTGTATGACGGAACTGGAATGTTGGTTAACCAAGCAGCACAATCCTTTAAATTATGGTTTGGAGTGACACCTGAAACAGACCAAGTCTCAGAAGACTTAAAGAGTCTTGCAAAATGAAAATGGTGCAATTTATTGCTGGCGCAACATGCCCCTCGTGCGGAGCTAAAGACACAATTGCTATAAATGCTGAAAACAATCTAATCTACTGTGTTAAATGCAATTTTACTGAAGAAAGACCTAAAGAAATTAAAAGCAAAGATCAGGCAATAAACGTTATCAATATTCAAGATTATAAAAAACCTAAAAGCTAGTAAAAAACCCGACAAAAAGATATCATATGCAGCGAAATTTATAGTCTATATTTTGTTTTAATTATAAATATACCTTATAATTGTATATAAATAAGTTTTATTTTTGAATAGCACACTAAAGGGATAAAGATGTCTTTTAAATATTTACATAATTTGCAGAGTAAAATCATTTCTGCGCTTCTAATTTTTTCAGTTCCAATGAAAGCAGACTGGCTTGCTCTTAATATGACAAGAGGCGCGACAGATATAAGTAATGAAGTCTTTGAATTGCATATGCTTATTTTTTGGATATGTGTTGCAATAGGTGTTGTAGTTTTTGGCGTCATGTTTTACTCGATGTATGCTCATACAAAGAAGAAGAATCCAGTAGCAGCTACTTTTCACGAAAATCACAAAGTTGAAATTGCGTGGACAATAATCCCTTTCTTAATTTTAATAGCTATGGCTATTCCAGCATCGAAGACGCTTGTAAAAATTTATGACGATGAGGCTGGAGATTTAAATATCCAGGTCACTGGTTATCAGTGGAAATGGCAATATAACTATTTAGAAGATGATGTAAGCTTTTTCTCCAATCTATCAACAGACATGGATGAAATTAATAATCTCGTACCAAAGGGCGAAAACTATTTACAAGAAGTTGACGAAATGGTCGTAATACCCGTAGGTAAAAAAGTAAGATTTTTGATAACCGCTAATGATGTAATTCATTCTTGGTGGATGCCTGCTTTTGCAATTAAGCAGGACGCTATACCAGGTTTTGTTAATACCGCATGGACCAAGGTTGATAAACCAGGTATATACAGAGGAAAATGTACTGAGTTATGTGGAAAAAATCATGGGTTTATGCCAATTGTTGTTAAGGTAGTTGAGCAAAGTGAATATGATGAATGGGTTTCTGGAAAGAGAGAAGCAGCAATGAAGATGGCAGAGTTAACCACTAAAGATTGGACTGCTGAAGAGTTGGTTGCTAGAGGTGAGAGTGTATATGCGGTTAATTGTGTGGCATGTCATCAAACAAATGGTCAGGGAATTTCAGGTATATTTCCAGCTCTTGCTGGTAGCGATATAGTTCTAAATGATAAAGAAAGAAATATAGAAATTCTTATGGAAGGTGTTCAAGGTGCTGCAATGAATTCATTTAGTTACCTTTCAGAAGTTGAACTGGCAGCAGTTATAACATACACACGTCAATCATGGGGCAACGAAAATAATGGTGACGGTGAAATTGTAGTCCCCAAAGATATCGTAGATTATAAAAAACCAAAGATTTAATATTAAAGAGAGATAGAAAAATATGAGCGCAGTAATAGAAAATCATCATGACGACCACCATCATGGACCTGCTAAGGGTTTAACTAGGTGGCTTTATACAACTAACCACAAAGATATAGGGACTTTATATCTATGGTTTAGCTTTGCAATGTTCCTAATTGGAGGAGCAATGGCAATGGTAATTAGAGCTGAATTATTTCAGCCAGGCATGCAGATAGTAGAACCAGAATTCTATAATCAAATGATTACCCTGCATGGCTTAATAATGATTTTTGGTGGTGTTATGCCTGCATTCGTTGGATTGGCAAATTGGCTAGTACCAATGATGATAGGAGCACCAGACATGGCTCTTCCAAGAATGAATAATTTAAGTTTCTGGATATTACCTTTTGCTTTCTTTATTTTGTTGTCTTCATTATTTATGGAGGGTGGAGCACCTAATTTTGGTTGGACCTTCTACGCACCTCTGTCTACAACTTATGCGCCACCAAGCGTAACATTTTTTATATTCTCAGTTCATATTATGGGAGCCTCATCAATCATGGGAGCAATTAATGTTGTTGTGACAATTATGAACATGAGAGCACCAGGCGTGACATTAATGAAAATGCCACTATTCGTATGGTCATGGTTAATAACTGCATATCTGTTAATTGCTGTTATGCCGGTTCTTGCTGGAGCCGTAACAATGATGCTTATGGACATACATTTTGGTACAAGTTTCTTTAATGCAGCTGGCGGTGGTGATCCTGTATTATTCCAGCATATTTTTTGGTTCTTCGGTCACCCGGAAGTATATATAATGATCTTGCCGGCATTTGGAATTGTTTCTCACATAATAGAAACTTTTTCTAGAAAACAGCTTTTTGGTTATTCTTCTATGGTTTGGGCGATGCTTTCGATTGCCATTCTATCTTTTGTAGTGTGGGCTCATCACATGTTTACAGTTGGTCTCCCACTTGCTGCTGAATTATTTTTCATGTGGGCTACAATGTTAATTGCCGTCCCAACAGGTGTTAAAGTCTTTAACTGGATTGCAACAATGTTCAAAGGGTCTATAACTTTTGAAACTCCGATGTTGTTTGCTATAGCATTTGTTGTTTTATTTACTATGGGTGGATTCTCTGGATTAATGCTTGCAATTACTCCAGCAGACTTCCAATATCACGATACATATTTTGTTGTCGCACATTTTCACTATGTATTAGTGCCTGGAGCTATTTTCTCAATTATGGCTGCTGTTTATTATTGGATTCCAAAATGGTGTGGAAATATGTATGACGAAAGATTGGGTAAATTACATTTTTGGCTATCATTCATTGGGGTAAATGTAACATTCTTTCCTCAACATTTTATAGGCTTAGCTGGAATGCCAAGAAGATATCCAGACTACGCTCTCCAGTTTGCTGATTGGAACATGGTATCTACAGTTGGAGCATTCTTATTTGGAGTATCTCAAATCTTATTCTTATTTATTGTTGTTAAAACAGTAATGGGTGGTAAAAAAGCGACTGGTCAAGTTTGGGAAGGTGCTAGAGGACTGGAATGGACCGTAGCCTCACCAGCTCCGTATCATACTTTTACAACTCCTCCGAAGGTTGATTAATGAATCCTGAGGCTAAAAAAACCTTAAGGCGCCTTATAATTGCGGTGCCACTAATGTTTGCTTTTGGTTTTGCACTTGTGCCTTTGTATGATGTATTTTGTGAAGTGACAGGAATAAATGGAAAAGTCTTTCAATCCGAAAATGCTGAGAAGCTTTTAACAGATCAAGGTAGGCCTCTTGGATTGCAGTTTATTTCAACCAATAATGAAAATATGCCATGGACCTTTGAGCCCTCTGAAGAAGTTATGACGATTTCAACAGGTCAATACTATACTGCAACTTTTTATGTAAAGAATACGACTGATAGAAAAATGACAGCCCAAGCAGTCCCAAGTGTAGCCCCATCGAATGCAGCTGCACATCTTAAAAAGTTAGAGTGTTTTTGCTTTGAGCAACAAGAGTTAGCACCAGGAGAGGAAGCTTTATTGCCAGTAAAACTTCTTGTATCAGACGAGCTCCCTAATGCTATTGAAAACATAATATTATCTTATACAATTTTTGATATTACCGAATATGATGATGAGGCAATTGCCCATCATGACCATGATACTAATCATGATATGGAGCACTAAAATATGAGTACACAAAACTACTACGTACCAGATCAAAGTAGATTTCCAATTTTTATGGCCTTTTCTTTGTTCTTATTAGTTATGGGAGCTAGCAGCACAATTAACAGTCTTGGTGATTCGGAAAGCAATTCTGTTTATATTTTATATGCAGGTTTTATATCTCTTTTTACTACTTTATTTTTTTGGTTTAGACAGGTTATTAAAGAACATTTAGCAGGCCTTGATAGCAACCAACTCAAAACATCATACGTTTATGGTATGGCATGGTTTATATTTTCTGAGGTAATGTTCTTTGCCGCTTTCTTCGGTGCTTTATTTTATGTAAGAAATTTTGCAGTGCCTTGGCTTGGCGGAGAAGGCGAAAATGGAGTTGGTGTTGCTGCTCTTGATCTATGGGATGGATTTGAGTCTGCTTGGCCTCTCATAACAACTCCTGATAAAGGAGCAGAATATGCACTTGCTGATAAAAGTATGGCATGGCCAGGTTGGGGACATGCATTAGAGTGGCTTCCTTTGTGGAATACCATAGTTTTATTAAGTTCAAGTGTGACAGTTCATTTCGCTCATGTTGGACTAAAAAATGGTAACAGAAAGAAATTTAATTTATTTCTTGGTATTACTGTTGGCTTAGCCTTAATTTTTGTAGGACTTCAGGCTGCGGAATATTACGAGGCATATGCTCATTATGGCTTAACTCTCAATTCAGGCATTTATGGCTCAACATTTTTCATGCTTACCGGTTTCCATGGCTTCCATGTGATGATGGGTGGAATTATGTTGGCAGTAATGTTGGCTAGATCAGTTTTCGCTGGTCACTTTGAAGATCATGACCATTTTGGATTTGAAGCTGCCTCATGGTATTGGCATTTCGTTGATGTAGTATGGGTGATGTTGTTCTTATTTGTATATATATTGTAATTAAGAACCTTCCCAAGGGACACTATTTCCTAGTTCACCAGTGATTAAGCCAATTGTTACAAGTATTACGAGTATGACTGCCAAGGTAACTCTAAAACCAAGGCTATAAACTGTTCTCTTGCTATCAGTTTTACCTTGATCAACTATTAGAAAGTAAAGACCACTAGCAAGTGATACCATTATTAAGAATACATCGATATATATTAGAGTTTTTATCATTAAGATATTTTAAAGCAAATACAAATTTTAGATATGAAATCAAAGAAATTTAATCCAGGAAAGAGCATTACAATCTTTTTCATTTTTTTTGCATCTGTATTTTTTGCTTTAGGTATATGGCAAATTGAGAGAGGACAGGCAAAAGCAAAAATCATTTACGAGTTTGAAAACAATTTAAAGAAAGATGCATCAGCTTTTTCTGAAAATTCTAAAAAATGGGACAAGGTTTTTATAAGTGGCACTTGGGATAACTCAAGGCAAATACTAGTTGATAATGTTATTAATAGAGGCATTGCAGGATATAAAGTTCTAACGCCTCTCAAGATAGATAATTCAGATATTTTTATTTTAGTTGACAGGGGCTGGATATCAAGAGAGACATCTAGACAGACACTCCCGAATATTGAAATAAATAATATTAAAGAAAAAGTTTTTGGAACACTTGAAGATCCTGAACTGGGTTTTGTATTATCAGATGAATTAGTGTCAGACAAATGGCCAAAAGTATCACAGACTAAAAACCTCAAAGTAGTTAGTAAAGAATATAATGATCCTTTGGCGTCATTTATTTTGGTAGCAGACCCGATACTTAAGAATAGTCTAGAGTATTTAAAAATTATTCCAACAAATATGATGCCTGCAAAACATTATGGGTATTCAGCGCAATGGTTCACAATGTTTCTTGTTTTATGTTTTATGTTTATATGGCTGGGGTATAAGAAGAATGAAAAATAAAGTTTTTTTAGCAATATTATTATTGACACCTATATTAGTTGTAACGTTTTCATCGTTGTATTTTTCTTTAGGCTATTCGCCCGAAGGAACAAAGAACAATGGTATTTTTTTTAAGAGCTACTTTAATTTTGATCAATTTAGCACTTCTAAAGACAATAATTTAATAGAGTTTGAAGACGGAAAGTGGGTGATGGGCGTTTATATAACTGACCCCGCAAAGGCTGATGCATCTTTATATCTGATGAGACAATTAAATGTAGCCTTGAATAGAGATATATTTAGGGCAAAGAGAGTTGCTTTTTTTTCAAACCAGCTCATTAAAAATGACATTGATAATTTAATAGCGGAGTATCCACGAACAGAGCTAGTGGATGATAAAAATGGAGTTCTTATCAACGTTCTTCAAAAAAATTCTGCTATTGATATGTTCCAGGAGAATCCTATATTTATAATTGATCCATATGGAAGAGCAGTGATGTATTTTAATCCTGGAACGGATCCAAAGAAAATTTTAAAAGATCTTAAGGTATTAATTTAATGAATAATATAAAAAACTTATCTTTATTTGGCATATGTTTAGCCTTTGTTGTAATTGCACTTGGTGCATGGACAAGACTTGTTGACGCTGGCCTGGGTTGCCCTGATTGGCCTGGCTGTTATGGCTTTATTGTTTTTCCAACGAATGAAGCAGAGATAGCATTGGCAGAAAGCAGGTACCCTATGTTTCCATATGACATCAATAAAGCCATTCCAGAAGTTGTTCATAGATACTTTGCAGCAGCTCTAGGTTTTTTAGCAATAATATTGGTGTATTTTTCTTTTAAACAAAATGAAAATAAAAAAATAAGATCTTGGACGATTGGACTCTTAATATTCATATGTTTTCAGGGTCTTTTTGGCTACCTTACAGTGAGCCTAAAATTATTACCTATTATAGTTACAGGCCATTTATTCGGCGGCTTTACCACACTCACACTCTTCTTCTTAATTTTTTTAAAGGCTGGGAATTTTCAAATTTTAAATAAGATGGCAATACCAAAATTAAAGGGAATAGCTGGATTGGCATTATTTGTTTTAATCATTCAAATTTTTTTGGGAGTATGGACTAGTACAAATTATGCATCTTTAGCTTGTGCTGACTTTCCTACATGCCAAGGAAGTTATTTGCCGGAGATGGATTTTAAAAACGGTTTTAATTTAAATCAAGAAGTAGGCCCAAATTATTTATATGGTCTTTTAGACAACCCCTCAAGAGTTGCAGTCCATTATTCCCATAGAGTCTCTGCATTAATTGTAACTTTAGTATTTTTAATTCTTATGTCCAAGCTATGGTTCTCAAATGCAGCACCTTTAGCATCCACCCTAGGTATTTTGCTTCTAACGCAAATCAGTCTTGGAATTATTAATGTTGTATATGTTCTGCCTCTTTATGTAGCAATAGCCCATAATTTAGTAGCAGCACTGCTACTTCTCACAGTATTTTCTATCAATTACTTAGCTTGGAAAAAATGAAGCTAATTAGAAGCTACTATCTGCTCTGCAAACCAAACGTAGTTTATATGATGTTGATATGTGCATTAGTTGGTATGCTTTTGGCTGAAGATTCAGTTAGCTCAATCTCAACAATTATAATCGCGTTGCTTGGCATAGCCCTATGCTCAGGATCAGCTGCAGCTATAAATCAGGTCATTGATAGAAATGCAGATGCTGCAATGACAAGAACTGACCAAAGACCTTTACCGCAGGGCGAGTTAAGTGTTTTTCATGCCTCTTCTTTTGCCTTCGTGATTGGAGTTCTAGGGGCATTAATTTTATATGTTTATATCAATACTTTAACAATGATTCTAACACTAGCTTCTCTAATAGGTTATGCATTTATTTATACTGTTTATTTAAAGAGAGCTACTCCTCAGAATATTGTAATTGGAGGATTGGCTGGAGCCGCTCCACCTCTTTTGGGATGGGCAGCTATCTCAAATACAATTGATCCCTATGCGCTCTTACTAGTATTGATTATCTTTGTGTGGACTCCTCCTCATTTTTGGGCTTTAGCAATTTACAGAAAAGAAGAATATGCTAAAGAATCAATCCCAATGCTTCCAGTAACTCATGGGGTTGCTTTTACAAAGCTACAAATTGTTTTGTATACCATCATTCTTTTCATAGTTAGTGTTTTGCCCTATATAGTTTTAATGTCAGGATTTGTATATTTGATTTCAGCAATAGTATTAAGTTCCATATTTATGTACTACTCCATAAAACTATATTTTAGTGATGACGATGCTGTTGCAATGAAGACTTTTAACTTTTCTATCTATTACATTTTTCTAATTTTCATAGCTCTGCTATGCGATCATTACTTAATTCAATGAAAGCTGTAAATAAAAATTTACTAATAATCTTGGTCTTTATGGTTACCGTATTAAGTCTATTTATCAACAAACTTACAACACCAAGAACATTATCTAATGATGAATTATTAATAAATGGCTTATTTTTATTCGATACACCAAAAGAAATATCTGATTTTGAATTTTTTTCTTCTGACGGCAACAGCATTACAAGGTCTGACTTAATTGGCAAATGGACGCTTATGTATTTTGGATTTACCAAGTGCCCAGATGAATGCCCAACAACCATGTATCAACTCTCAAAACTAATAAAGGTTCTTAGAGATAAAGATTTTAATTTAAATGATAAGCAATGGATTCTTGTATCAATTGATCCAGAAAGGGATACTCCTGAAATAATAAATAATTATGCAAAGGGTTTTGACAAAGACTTTATTGGTGTTAGTAATACTAGACCAATGCTTTTGAGTTTAGCAACCCAACTTTCGGTTAATAATGTTATGCCAAATCATTCTAATCATATGGATCATTCTCATTTAGACAATCATGTAAATAATATTATTTTATTAAATCCAGATGGAAAATTTGCTGGAATTTTTAGACCGCCTTTTGATATCTCTAGGCTCTCTCTAACCTATCAATCTGTAACAAATTAAATCTTATTTGTAATATTTTAGTCACGTTTTCGAGGTAATATTAATCAATGGATAATTCAAAAAGAAAATTTTTAAAACGAGCAGGACAATCATCTGCAATGTTAATTTTATTTGCATATGGTGGCGGTAAGTTATTGGCAGCTAATAATCCATTACCATTAAAAACAAAATGGGATGGACTTTTATTAAAAGATCCTAAGGCCTTGTTTGATTTGCCAAAAGGCTTTTCATATAAAGTGATTTTATCCTCTGGAGACATAATGAGTGATGGTCTCAAATATGGAGCAAGACCTGATGGTATGGGAGCTTTTAAATTAAACGATGGTTCTGTGGCCCTGGTTGTAAATCACGAAACAAAAAATAAAGATAAAAATTTAAAATCATCAACTGCTTATGATACAAGTAATAATAGGCCTTATACAGGGGGAACAAGCACCATTGTATTGGAGTCGGATGGAATAACCTTAAAACGAACAAATAGAAGTCTTACCGGAACAATTGATAATTGCGCTGGCGGAACAACGCCATGGAATACCTGGATTTCATGCGAGGAAACTTATAGGGAAAATCATGGCTATGCATTTGAAATCGACCCTGAATCAAGCTCTTTAACGGGCTATAAAAGATTAACAAATATGGGTAGATTTCAAAGAGAAGCCGTGACAATCGATGAAAATGATGCCAGTGGCAGCGTCTATCAGACAGAGGATGATTACAGTGGCTTATTTTATAAATTTATACCCACTCAGAAACAAAATCTTGCTGGCAGAGGAAAGTTATACGCATTAAAAATACCAGGAATTGAAAATACTTCTAATAAAGAAGGCTTAATTTCCACTGGAGAAACTTTTCCAGTCGAATGGGTTCGCATTAAAGATCCTTTGGCAAAATCTACTAAAACTAAAATTCAAGGTAAAGAAGCTGGTGCATCTATTTTTAATGGTGGTGAGGGTATTATTTATACTAGAGATAAAGACCTAACTACTAATATATTCTTTACATGTAAAAAAGGCGGCAAGTCTGGCCTTGGCCAGATTTGGAAGTATTCTCCATCCAAAGAAAAAATAACGCTTTTTTACGAATCTGACAACGTTAATAATCTTTGGGAAGGAGACAATATAAATATTACTCCTTGGGGCGACCTTATTATATGTGAAGATAATGGTAGTAATGCTTGTAAGATTATTGGATGCACGCCTAATGGAACACTTTATCCGCTAGGGAGGGTGGCTGGAAACAGCAGTTCAGAAGTTGCTGGCATTTGTTTTTCACCAGACGGTAAAAATATGTACCTTAATATTCAAGATGAAGGAAAAACAATTGTTATAAATGGTGACTGGAGCAAAATCAGCGAATACAGAGATGAGTTTGATTCAAAACTCATTCATTATGATGTTTAATTAATTAAAACTCTAGAAATTAATAACAACTTTACCTTTTGCTTTTCTATCTTTTAGATGAGCAATTGCTTCCGCAGATGTTTCTAAAGTAAATTTATCGGAAGGCGTGGGGTTAATTTTTCCATCCTTATACATTTCAAATAATTCATTAAAATTCTTTTGATTCTCTTCTGGGAATAGTCCAGTCCAAGCCCCCCAAAAAACTCCAACAATTTGACAACCTTTGAGTAAGGTTAAATTTAACGGCATTTTAGGAATTTGGTCTGCACCAGCAGCAAATCCAATGACCAGGTATCTTCCTTCCCAAGCTATAGACCTTAAACATGGTTCCGCATATGAACCACCAACCGGATCATAGATCACATTAGGGCCCATGCCTCCTGTAAGTTCCTTGATTTTATTTGATAGCTCTTTTTGTTGGTCTCTATTTAAATTTCCAGATGGATATACAAATCCTTCATCGGCACCATTTTCAATACATATATCAACTTTTTCTTGAGTAGATGCAGCAGCTATTACCTTTGCCCCCATAGCTTTGCCTAGCTGAACAGTTGCAAGCCCGACACCTCCAGATGCTCCCAAAACTAATAAAGTCTCTCCTGGTTGGATATCAGCCCTTTGTTTTAAGGCATGTATTGACGTTCCATAAGTCACTGACAAGGCAGCAGCAATCTCAAAGTCCATTTTTTCAGGAATAATCCTTATCGAAGAGTGATGGGCTAATATTTTCTCTGAAATTCCACCAATACCTGTTGCAGCAAATACTTTATCTCCAACTTTAAAATTATCTACACCATCTCCAATTTCTGTAATAATTCCAGCTGATTCTCCTCCAGGAGTGAAAGGTAGAGGTGGCTGAAATTGATAAAGGCCCTGAATCATCAAAACGTCAGGGAAATTAACACTAGCTGACTTCACCTCAATAATGACATGCTCTGCAGCAATTACTGGATCTAGAACCTCTGAAACAATCAGTTTTTCTGGTCCGCCTAGCTCAGTACATTGTAATGCTTTCATTTTTTTCCCTATTTATATTTTTGCGTTGTAAGAATTTATAAACTCTTCGAAACTTATTTCAGTTTCTTGATTCATTCTATCAAACTCTATTAAAGAATCACTAGCTTCTTTTTTGCACAAATCTATATCAATATTAGAAAGAGAATTTAATTCGGTTGAGTTTTTTTGTGCCAGCTCTAGTCCAGCTTCATGGAATGATTTGCCCTTATTAAAAATATTTTTCTTAACCTTCAGACCATCAATGGCTTTAACATATTGTGGTTCATTCATTTCACTTGCAAGCAGCATTAAATTATTAATCAAATGATCTCTTGCTTGACTGATAGGCATCTCAGAATTCATATAGTTAATTATCGATGAGTCTTTTCTACCAAACTTTATAGTTGCTATATCAGTCTTTTCAATTATAGATTTTTCCTCATCAGTCATCATGGGGCTTTCATTAATAAGACAATAAATTAATAACAAATCTAGGACTCTTATTTGATCTTCTGTTATTCCAAGAGGACTATTGGGATTTAAATCAATTCCCCTAACTTCAACATACTGAATGCCTTGGTCTTTTAAAAGCTGATATGGCCTTTGACCACTTTTGCCAGCTCGTTTTGGCCTAATACAATCATAAAGCTCATTTTCAATTTGCAAAATACCATTAGATATTTGTTGATATTTGTTATTTTTATCTTGTAATCCAAGCTTTTTAAACTCAGGATGCGGCACGACAATACCCATTTTTAGCTCATCCAAAAAAGAGGCTAAGTTATTATATTTAAAATCTAAATTTTTTTGGGCTTGGCTTTGATAGCCAATGTCACTCATTCTTAATGATGTAGCATCTTTTTGGAATAAATCAGCTGCATTTAATTCATCCAAATCATTCTGTCTTCCAGAAACAAAAGTTTTATCAACCACAGCAGAATTACCAAATTCAAGTAAAACAAACCAAAATAGCCTTTTAAAATTTCTTATTAAGCCTAGATAGCCTTTATTTTTATCTTCCTGATTAGATACACCTAAGAATTTTTTTAAAGATTCATCAGATAATGAAAAATTGTAATGAATACCTGATACACATTGCATTGTTTTTCCATATCTTATTGCAAGACCTTTTCTATAAACATGCTTTAATTGGCCCATATTAGTGTTGCCATAGGTTGCAATATTTATGTCTAATTCATTATTTATTTTCGGAGGCATAGAGTATGGCCAAAGAGTTTCGCCGTTCTCTAAGTTTTTATTTATAAAAACATGAAGAGATTCAAGTTTTTTATAGAGCTGATTTATATCAGTATAAACAGGTGTAACAATTTCAATTAATGCCTCAGCAAAGTCAGTTGT
>ERZ802830.566-NODE-566-length-37153-cov-26.6022_pt1 | contig 37153 bp, 50 predicted proteins | sample MGYA00345654_ERZ802830 | MGnify/ENA primary metagenome ERZ802830 (study PRJEB30503, sample SAMEA104212375) | marine metagenome | biome: Westerlies Biome; feature: [SRF] surface water layer (ENVO:00010504) within the epipelagic zone...; material: water... | reverse complement strand
TAGCTCCAATCATCTATACAATTCCTTTACAGATCCTTGCCTATCAAGTTGCATGCCAAAGGGGCACTGACTTAGATCAACCTAGGAACTTAGCTAAATCAGTCACGGTGGAGTAGATTTGATAAGTGATTAAAAAGAATTTTTTTATGATTTTTAAATTACTTCTGCAATAGAATTTAAACAATACTCAATATTCTTTTTATTAGAAGATTGTCCCATAAGTCCAATTCGCCATACTTTTCCTGCAAGCACTCCAAGACCAGCTCCAATCTCGAGATTAAATTCGTTTAAAAGTCTTTGCCTTGATTCTAGATCATTTACACCATCGGGAATATAAATAGCATTTAATTGAGGCAATCTATCCTCTTCTTTTACCAAAAATTCTATATTTAATTTTTCTAAACCTTTTCGGAGTTGAAGATGATTTTCTCTATGTCTTTTCCATGAATTTTCTAGGCCTTCTTCACTTAACATTACCAAGGCTTCATGTAATCCATACAATGAATTTATAGGTGCGGTGTGATGATAAGATCGGCCTCCTTCACCTTCCCAATATGACATGATTAAATTTAAATCATGAAACCAACTCTTCACTTTTGATTTTCTATTCTTAATCTTTTCCATTGCAGCATTACTAAAACTAATTGGCGATAAACCAGGAGAAGCAGACAAACACTTTTGTGTACCAGAATAAATTGCATCAATTCCCCATTCATCTACTTTTAAAGGAACTCCAACCAAACCAGTTACAGTATCTACAATTGATAAACATCCGTGATCATGTGCTAATTTTGTAATTGATTCTGGATCTGTAAGAGCTCCAGTAGAGGTTTCAGCATGAACTGAAGCAACAATTTTTGCATCCTTGTGTTCATTTAAGGCTGATTCAATTTTATTTAAATCTACTTTTGTTCCCCATTCATCATCAATAACTATTGGTATTCCACCAAATCGTTCGACATTCTCTTTCATTCTTTCGCCAAAGAACCCATTTTTAGCAATAATTACCTTGTCATCAGGCTCAACAAGATTTGCAAAACAAGATTCCATACCCGCCATACCGGGAGCCGATATGGCAAAAGTTAATTCATTCTGTGTTTGAAATGCATATTGAAGTAACTGTTTTGTTTCGTCCATCATTTTTATAAAAATAGGATCGAGATGACCAATAGTTGGTCTAGCCATCGCATCCAAAACTCTATCACAAACATCAGATGGGCCTGGGCCCATTAAAATCCTATTTGGCGGTATGAATGAATTTATTTTCATGGCGATATGATACTAGATAAAGACTTTTCTTTGAAAAAAATTAGTAGGAAAAAGTCTAAAAAAAAGCACTGGAAGTATAATGAGTAATAGGTTTAATAAAAGTAGACAGTTTAATCTACTTAGTAACTGCCTAGTAGAATAAAACAAAGAATAAAGTTAGTTTTTAGGACTTAATGATGGAAATAAATTGGGTGATTATAGGTTGGCTTATTGACATGACTCTTAATGGTTTTGTATGGCTTATCATTGCAGCATTTTCTTTGTTATTAATTGATATGACTGACACATGGACAAGAAAAGCTATTAAATGGATGGGCAAAGTTGATGAATGGATAAGAATATTTATAGAGAACTCATTTGAATGGATTCAAAAGAAGAATCTTAAAATAACCTCTAGTCTTATATTGTTAATTATCTTAGGTATTCTTGCTCAACTAGGAATAATACCGAAGCTAATAACTTAATATAATTAGATAATAAAAGTGATTTTAAATACAATCTGTTATCGAAGAGTAGTTTCGTTTGTAGAATAAATTTTTTAGGAAGATAAAGCATGCTTTTAGCGGTGGGTGCGTTGATAGTTCTAGCACTGATATTTGGACCATCTTTGTGGGTAAAGTTGGTTATGAAAAGGTATTCATCGGCAAAGCCCGAAATGCAGGGAACTGGGGGAGAGCTTGCTAAGCATTTGATTAAGCGATTTTCTTTAAAAGATGTGAAGGTCGAAGTAACTGAGCTAGGAGATCATTATGATCCAATTGAAAAAAAAGTTAGGCTACTGCAAGAGCATTATGAATCTAAATCGTTAACCGCAATCGCTATTGCGGCTCATGAGGTTGGACATGCGATTCAGGATCAGCAAGGTGATAAACGTCTTGCTACAAGAACAAAGATGGCTCCCGTTGTTGATAAGGTGGCCCGCTGGAGTGCTGTCATTATTTCTTTATCGCCAGTGATCGGTATTATTACGCGCCATCCAATGCCATTTTCTTTATTGCTTTTTCTAGGGCTATCTGGTTTTATCGCTCGCATGATGTTTCATGCGGTGACTCTGCCGATTGAGTTTGATGCAAGTTTTTCTAAAGCACTTCCTTTGTTAAGGGAAGGGAATTACATATCGCAGTCAAACGAAAAAGCCGTTAGTCATATTTTGAGGGCAGCAGCCCTCACTTATGTGTCGGCTGCGCTCGCCGATATTTTAAATCTTGGTCGTTGGATCGTTATATTATTAAGGAGATGAAAGAAGACAAAGTAGTTTTTTAATTATTTTTTGATAAAATAATAAAAAGTATCACGAGAAGGATTTAGCTCCTCTCCAACCTGCCAACTTCCGGCAAGGTGGAAAATAGATACGGCGTTCAGCAAAAATAGGAGGAAAGAATGTCTGTAAATAAAAAACTTATCAAACCCCTGATATTAGATTCAGCCCTTGGCACTGAGCTTGAAAATCGTGGCGAGTATCTCCCAAGCTTTAAAACATCTATATGGTCAGCACATTGCTTAATACACAAACCAGAAGTTATTAAACAAATTCATATTGAAAATATAGAAGCAGGCGCGGATATTATTACCACATCGAATTATCAAGCTACTCCAGAATTGTTAAAAAGAGAGCCCAGTGCGCCCTCATACGAGGATTTGGCAAAGCGATCATTAGAATTGTGCAAAGAAGCAGTAACTATTACTGGAACGCAAACCAAGATTGCAGGATGCTACCCTCCAATTCATGTAACCTTCAGGCCTGATTTAAGTTCAAAAGAAAAAAAATTAAGAAAGTTTTATGAGACATTAGGAGAAGTTTATCAAAGTGAAGTCGATGTGATTATCTGCGAGACTATGGCCTCAATTTACGAGGGAATTATTGCTGCATCAACCGCTAAAAAATTTTCTGATACAGTTTGGTTAAGCTGGACGACTAGAGGCAATAAACTCAACAGGTTACCAAGCACTGAGTTGCTTGATCTTGCAATTAGCGAAGGTTTAAAGCTCGATGTTGACTGTCAATTGGTTAATTGTGTTCATGCAGACACTGCAAGTCTGGCAATCGAAAAGCTCAAACAAGAAAAAACTTTCGGCATATATGCCAATTCTTCAATATATAAGAAAAACAAGCTTGAAGGCTTTGTTAGTGACTCCGATGAATGGCATTATCATAATCATCAACCCATTAATCATGTTGAGTACAGAGAATTTGTGCAGGAATGGATTAATAATGGGGCATCTGTTATTGGTGGATGCTGCAGGACAACAACCGAACATATAAAAGAAATTAAAAAGTTGATTGATAAATATTAGATGGCTAATATAAATTTATGAAAAATTTTCTAGCAAAATACGGCAAGCATTTTTGGATAGCATCACTATTTGTCACCATTCCGTCTTTGTATAGTTTTTTCTTTAAAGATGGAGACTGGTTTACTGCTTTACTGTTATCTGGCTGCTCTTATTATTTCTTCCTCAAAGGGACAGGAAGGTTGCTGGATAAAGATGACCCATTTGTTGAATAATAAAATTTAAAATTATCTTACTTTGTTGATACAAAATATTTCATTTTGAAACTGTATTTGATTTGAGCCATCTATTGTTCTGCTCACTTTATTTCTTAGCCTGGTATTATTTTCTAGGGCTTGAATATCTTTTTCTGCTATTTGCCCGACATATAATATGTTTGCCCATTTACCGTCTGTGTTATGGCCAAATAGTTCAGTAACTGTTTTGTCAGGGGCCCTTTTAAATTTAAAATTATAATTTTGTGGTTTTGAAAAACTATAAATATTGTTTTCCCCTGATGGGTTGTCTTTTAAATACTCGATGATATCTTTTGCGTTATTTGGAAATGCCTCTTTATCTTTAAAGGCTAGTTTCAAGATCTTTTGAACAGAATCTCCTCCAACTGAATGAGTTACCAGCAGTTTTCCGGATTTATTTAATAGCCTCATTAGAGGCCCAATCACATTATTGACTTTTACTTTTACAGATGAGGCAGCTCTATATGCTTGGGATGCAATAATAAGGTCATAGTTATTGTTTTTGTAATCATTTTTAAGAAATTTTTTTATGTGTTTTTCGTTGTCTTGCCTGTAAACCCTAATAATGCAGGGACTAGAATAGGATGTCCTATCTTTTTTATCTATTTCAATGCCCCAATTCTTTTTGATAAAATTTCCCAAAAGATTGCCTGTGATTTGAGAATTAAAATCAAACGAGTTATTGCTTTTAAGGATCAAATTAAATTCTTTGACCTTCTTATCCTTAATCTTATTTGAACTCTCAATTAATCCTAGCTCTGAAAATTTTACATTCGTCATTGTGATCATTAGGTTTGGATGCTCAACGAATCTGTCTGGCATTTTTTCTAAAGTATTTTTTAAGTCCTCATAACTAATTTCTTTTCCAGTTAGCAAAAGGGAAGTGTAAGGATGATACTTATGAAAGCTTTTAACTATGTTTGAGAAGATTGTTCCATCGCCAGTGCCAGCATCTAAAATTCTCAAATAAGATTTGTTTTCAGATAATCCAGCAATATGCGGATAGATTTTTTCAGAGATTGCTTTTTTCTCTCCAGTATTTTGAATGAATGATAAATATTTTAATCGATCGTCAAAGAATCTTTTTTTACCCATTTTTATAACTTAAGTACTTTTAAAGATCATAATCTAAAATGTTACGATTGGTAAATTGATAAAGCCATGATTGATTATGAAAAAAATTAATTTAAAAGAAAAATTTAATCAAATCTCAGAACAATGGTCGCCCAAAGTTATTGAAGAAATGAATGACTATCAGTTTAAGCTTGTAATAATTCAAAATGAATTTACTTGGCACATGCATGAAGATACAGATGAAACTTTTTTTGTTTTAGAGGGCAAGATGGGAATAGAGTTTGAAAATGAAACTATTGAATTAGATGCAGGTGAAATGATTGTTATTCCAAGGGGGATAAAACATAAACCGTTTGCTAATGAAGAAGCAAAAATAATGTTGATTGAGCCAAAGGGAGTTTCTAATACCGGAGATGTTAAGAATGAATTTACAGCTAAAAATGATCAGTGGATTTGAGGATATTTAATTGAACCCTTTGTTTCAGCATCCATATGTCTTAAACATGCAATATATTTTTGTATTAGGTTTGTTGACAGCATGCTCAGCTTTATTTTGATTTGGATTATCAATGTTGTTCAGTGATTTTTATTTTTTGACGATTGGAGCAACGATATCTTTGGTGGGAATGCTATTTCACGGAATAGTGGGACAAAAAAAATACATGGGAATGATCAATCAAAGTGACTTAGAGCCGCTTACAAAATCATTAAGTCTTGTTGCTTGGCATATGTTTACTATTTTTCTTTTTGGAAGTGCTTTCACTTTAGCTTACGTGGCTTACTTTCCAAATTATTCTATTGCAGCTTATCCTATTATTGCAGTGAATCTTTTTGGGGCATTACTATTTATTTTTCTTGGTCTAGGCAAACACAAACACTTATTAAAAATGCCAGGGGCTTATCTTATGGGCATTACCGCATTATTTGCTTGGCTCGGGATCTCATGATTTAAAAAACCCAATCTAAATTTATATATGTTTTAATAAAAAATATATTTCTACAGAAACAAAAGGAGATAAATATGAAAAATATTGTGTTAGCTATTATTATAATAGCTTTTTCAAGTCCAACTTTCAGCAATGATCATGGAATGGAAGGATTCCTACACCTAGAAAAACGACAAGCTGATGCAGTGATGACTGTTACTAATGTTGATATAGGTGATGAAATGTCGACAATAAGCGCGACTGGAAAAATGGGAGAATATGGGAATGTTTATGTTACCTATAATCTTACATATGCTACTAGAACAAGCGGTTTTGTATCAGGTAACGGAAGGGGAGCTCTTGATGCTGACAATGTTGCGGCAGGAGCATTTAGAGGCGTCTGGAACCGTGAAGGCTCAACAATCAAAATAAGACAAATTGTTCAAATTAGTGATGGCACGCAGAACTTTGATGTTATCGATATCGATATGCTTAAAGATACCTTTGTAATAAAAGCATACACGCTTAAATAGGGTTCCTCAGCAATAATAATCCCAGGGGCTATTAAAGCCCACTGGGTTTTTTATTTTTCAGGCAGTTTAAATAGATCTTCAACGTTGCAATTCAAGGTTTTAGCTATTTTTAAAGCTAGAACAGTCGAGGGTACATAAATACCGTTTTCAATTGCATTAATACTTTTTCTAGAAACTTCAGCGCTTTCAGACAGCTCTTGTTGAGTTAAACCAGTGCCTTTTCTGAGCCCCTCTAAATTATTTAGAAGTTTTTCATGACTCTTACCCACCCTTTGATTCCTTGAAGTCACCCATAGAAAACCAAACCAATAGCACTCCAAAAATAAGCCATGCGAAAGCTGCTATTTGATAAATCATATTGTTGGCAAGCTCAAAACTCCAATTTTGCCAGTCTTGAATTGAGAAAAGAATAAAAATCCCAATCCCATTAATCACATACCCTGCTGTAGCAAGCTTGTAATATCTAAGCGCTGTAAATTCATCATATAAAGCATTATTAGATTGCTCGTCACTCAGAAAGTAATAAGAGAATGTTAAGTACCCAGATCCTACGAAAACCAAAATGCCAGGAATAAACATCATGTCATGATTCATCAGGTGCCAAGCCAAACCAAAGCCAAGCAATTCAAGTAACAGGTAGGTTGCAAAAAAAACCTGAACCGCACCACATATAAAAAGTACTAAAAAACGTTTGAAAAAAGTCATTTATTTCTCCTTGCTAAAATGTAACGTAAACTTATCATCATTATTATGAGAAGTAAAGGTTACATTAAAAAATAAGAGAACTTTAAGACAGTAAATTAGCAAGAAATGAAATAATTGCTAATTTAGTTTATATTAAGTGTATGTGTGATTGCTGTAGCTGTTGTAACTGCGATTGTTGTTCATAAACAACAATTAAAGTCTTTCTTTATACTCTCTGTTTAACAGTTTTGGCACTTCTACATCATAAGTAAAATGCTAATAAAGCAAATACCCATCCGAAATCAATTAAAAAATTACATGTACTTGTTGGCATGTGAACAAACATCTGAGGCTATAGCTATAGATCCATTGGATCATGCATTATGCCTTGAGACGGCAAAAGAAATGGGATGGCAAATAATAATCGTGGCTAATACTCATCATCATCATGATCATATTGGTGGCAACGGTCCGGTTATTGCTGCAACAGGCGCTGAGTTGGTTTCTCATAAAGATGCAATGGATGCCATACCCAACGTTAACAGGGGTTTAATGGCTGGAGATGAGTTGCAGTGTGGCGACTTTGTTTTAAAAATATTGGACACGCCTGGACATACGATGAGCCACATCTGTTTATATTTTCCTGGTAATGCAGATGAGCAGCCTGCATTATTTTGTGGAGACACACTGTTTAACGCAGGGGTTGGCAGATGTGATTTTGGGGGCGAGCCTAAAATTCTCCATAAGACTTTTGAAGATCATATTTTTCCACTCGCTGATGATGTTCGGATTTTTCCTGGACATGATTATATTGAGAATAATTTAGAGTTTACTCTTGATCGTGAGCCTGATAATGAGTCAGCACTGTCATTGCGTCATAAATTTCAAAATGGGCTTGATGCTGAAAGTTTTGTCAGCGACATTGGCATAGAGCGCGAGATAAATGTTTTTTTTAGGTTAGATGAACCTCAGGTGCGAATGGGCATTGCTGAAAGTTTAAATATCAGCATAGACACTTTGGATCGTCAAAAAACTTTCATTGGGCTGCGTGGGTTGCGCGATAATTGGTAAAAAAAATATTATGCGACTAATGCCAATCTCTAGTGAATTTTTTTATAACAAATTTTACTTAAAGCATCTTTGTGACAGAGTTTAAAAATCTTATTGTTCTCGGGCCATTGATTTATGCTATTCATCACTTTGAAGAGCACATTATTTTTAACTTTAGAGACTGGCGACTCACTTATTTTGCAGATAACAATGCGATTGCTACAGAAGAGGTGCTTATAAGATTGATTTCACTGTTATTGATAATGGTTTTTATTCACCTATTAAAAAATAACAGAGGCAGCGCTCACATTGTTCTATTCTTTTTAATGACCACTCAGGTAGTCAATGCACTGTTTCATGTTTTCTTTAGCTTTTATTTTGCTGATTTCAGCCCCGGAGCTATTACAGGTGTGTTGCTTTATCTGCCTATTAACTTTTTAATATTTAAAGCTGCATTTAAAGAAGGCTTCATTAAAAGCTATCTAGAATTGTTTTTTCTTTTTCTTGCCGGGGTGACTTGTTTTGCTCTGTTTGAAATTATAGGCCCACAAGTAATTGCATATACAGTCCTAATGACCCCAATTTACTATATTATGATAAATAGAATTGAAAACAAGGAAACAGCATAGTCATACTAAAAATTACTTGCGATAAATAGTTATCTTGAATAAAATCGTTTCTCAAAAAATTATGGATACTCAAATCAAAGCTGACAAACTATCAATCACATTGTCATTGGCATGTATGATTCACTGCTTGTTAATGCCCTCGTTTCTAATTCTCACCTCTGGCTTTCTTGCTCTTACAATTGATAACGAATTAATTCACAAGGTCTTTTTAATAATGGTTATTCCAATAAGCCTGTATGCTTTGATTTCTGGATTTCAAAACCACAAAATTTATTCTTATCTGTATTTGGGCATCTCAGGTCTTTGGCTTTTAATTTTTGCTGTCTTTTTTGGAGAGGGTGTTTTTGGAGGGCGTGCCGAACAAATTTTAACCTTTGTAGGTTCATTAATAGTTGCTTATTCGCATTATCAAAACTTTCAAACTTGCAGAAAACTTGATTGTGATTGCCATGATGATAAGCCAGCCCTATAAAAAATAATTGTGTGGTAACATACCCCCTATGGGTATATTAAAAAAATTTTTCTGTTCACTCTTCCTGATAAGCAGCATTGAAGCTAGGCCAATCTCTTATTCTGGCGGCTCAACTTTGATGAGCATCTCGGATAACTTAAAAGATTCAACTTATTATCATTATTCACCAACATACAAATACTCCATTGGTGTAGAGCAGGTGAAGGATAAATTTTTTGATAAAAAATTTACATATTTGCGACTTACATATCTTATAAATAGAAAAAATACCAAAAACTCACAGAGAAATTTATATTTTCAGTCAGCCCTTTCAACAGATAATTTAAATGATAATTTCTACGGTATGCATGGAGATTGGGAAACAAGAAGATTGTTTTCTGGATTTGGGTATAAAAAAGTCATCAATAATTTTCGAGATTTTGCTGAACAATATTTCCAATTAGGCATAGCTCCTTACCAAGGAAATTATGGCGATTTCCATACCTGGATATTGATGAAGACTAGAAAAAACTCACTGGTCGGTGATTGGAAAACCTATCCAGTTTTAAAGTTTTTTAAAGGCGATTTTTTATTTGAGATCGGTTATGACAGTGATGTTGATTGGGATGTTCATCTGATGTACAGATTTTAAGGAGAGAATAAAATGAAAAAGGGATACTTTTTAACCATATTTTTGATATCTTTGTTTGCATGGGCAGATGACGATCATCACAAAAGTCACACAATGGAAATGGAAGCTCACTCTCATGAAGGCCACAAACACGAAGTCATGGTTGATGGAAGAAAACTTGAAGTTGATCCAGACAGATTCGACAAGTTCGTTGACGGACAAAAAAACTTTCATGTTGCAGTTATCAGTGTGAATGGAATGGTTTGTGATTTTTGTGCTAGAGGGATAGAAAAAACTTTTAAAAAGGATAAATCAGTGCAAAAGATTGATGTTGATTTAAGCCGAGGCAAAGTTTTAGTTCTGTATTCTTTATCTGCAAAAATTGAATTTGAAGACATTAAGCAAAAAATTCTTTCTAATGGCCAAAATGCCACCGACCTTCAGGTTATTTCAATTTAATACAGATCGTGAAGGATAAAACTGCTAATTTTTTCTCACTTTTTGCATCCTCTTCCACTTTAATCTGTTGCGCCTTACCTTCATTGTTTGTTGCCTTGGGAGCGGGAGCATCTTTTGCAAGCTTAATTACGCACATCCCCTTTTTAATAAGCTTATCTCACTACAAAATGCAGATTACATTTTTTGCATTGGCGATGATTCTAATGGCTGGATTCGTAAATTATAAAACTTATTATATGCCTTGCCCGGCAGATCCAGAATTAGGCAGGCTATGCTTGCAAACAAGAAAGCGCTCTAGAACTATATATTACGCCTCTGTATCAATTTTCTTATTTGCTACAATATTTACTTACATAGTCCCATATTATCTATAGCCATGAAGCATCCCTGTCACAAGAATCAAATTTCAAGTCTTAGACGTATCAAGGGGCAAGTAGAGGGTATTGAGCGAATGATTGATCAGGGTAAGTACTGCGTAGATATCCTGAATCAAATCAAGGCAACAAAAAATGCTATTTCCAGTGTTGAGGGGAAAGTTTTAAAGACGCACTTACAAGAGTGTATTAAAGAATCTTTTAGTGGAAAAGATGATAGTGACAAAAAAATTACTGAGATTATCAAGCTTCTTAAAAGATGAGGTTGACTGTAAGAAACACCCATAAATACTTAAGTTTTTTTATCTCGCTTCAGCTATTATTGTGGACAATTTCTGGCATTTACTTTGCTTTTAATAAAATTGAAAATGTTAGAGGAGAGCAATATCGAATCAAGTCTTTATCAAACTATAGTTTAAAAAAAGTAGATTTTGATATTCCCGATGCAACTTCAGTTGATATTAAAAAAAGATTAGATGAGACAATCATTGTTGCTTCGACGAAAATGGGCATGCAATATTTTGACGAACAAGGAAGCCCTCTCCAAAAAATTTCTGATATTGAGGCAAAACAGATTGTAAAAAATAATACATTACTTAAACCAATTGCAGTTAAAGAAATAAATTCACCCAAAAAAGGCTCTGAATATAGGGGCAGACAACTACCCATTTACAATGTCACCACTCGCAATGCTAACGATAAAGAAATTAACGTTTACTTAAATGTTTTCAGCGGAGAAATTGTGGCGATACGATCTGCTCAATGGCGGATCTGGGATTTAATGTGGGGTTTTCATATCATGGATTGGCAGGAAAGAGATAATATAGATAACCTACTTTTAAAAATATTTTCTATATTAGCTTTAATTAGCTCTATATCCGGCATATTGCTATTTTTTAAAATTGACCTTAGAAAAAAAACATAAAATTTTTTCTAAATCTACTTTTAGCAATTTAAAGTGATGTAATAATTAATGTAACTCAAAAAAGGAGCTTTAAATGAAAATGTTTTTACTAACTTTCACTATTATTTTTTTCATCATTATGTCTGGTTATGCAAACTCAGATCCACGTGAGGAAGATGTGCTTAACTTAGATCAATTGACAGATGCTTTCGGCTGGAATTTTGAGGAGGCTGAAATTCAAACACAAATGGTAGCAGAAGGCCTATATGTTCTGTTTGGCCTTGGAGGCAATATAGCAGTCTCTATAGGCAAAGATGGAGTGTTAATTGTTGATGATCAATTTCCTCAAATTATGGATAAGCTGGAAGCAGCAATTTCCAAGATTGGCGGAGAAAAAGTTGATTACGCTGTAAATACTCATTGGCATTTTGATCATGCTGAGGGCAATAATGCCTTGGGCCCAAAGGGTACCAAGATTATAGCTCATTCAAATGCTCGTGCTGATATGGCAAAGGGGGGCTTAATAAATATGGTGATAGCAAAATATATGCAACAACCTTATCCTGATGAAGCCTTACCAGTTTTCACCTACAATCATGGAATGCAAATTTATTTTAATGATGGAGAGATTGATTTAAAGAACTTTGCATCGGCTCACACAAATGGAGATACTGCAGTTTTTTTTAAGAAACAAAATGCTGTCCATTTAGGAGATGTTTTTAATAATTCAGGCTATCCATTTATTGATGTTGGAAGCGGCGGCAGTATTGATGGGATGATAAAATTCTGCGAGGAAGCCCTTAAGCTTTCAACTGAAGATACTATCGTAATTCCTGGACACGGACCTGTTACAGATATTGCAAATTTAAAGCAATACATCTCTATGCTTAAAACTGTTCGATTAAGAGTAGCTTCTTTAATTGCAGATGGAAATACCATGCAACAAGTTTTAGATGCTAGGCCAACGGAAGATTTTGATGAAATCTATGGACCCGAAAGAGGATCACTGGGCTTTGTTAATCGAGTATATACAAGCCTATCCCAACAATAAGCTTTAATTAAAAAATTATGTTTACTTGTCTTGATCATTTAATTATTGCTGTTGAAGATCTAGACAAGGCAACAAAAAACTATCAACTTTTGATGGGAACTCCTCCTGTTTGGACTGGCAGTCATTCAAGTTTGGGGACAAGCAACGCATTATTTAACTTTGAGAATACTCACCTTGAGCTTTTATCTGCAACTGGAGAGGGCATTGGCGCAGATCTAGTAAATCATTATTTAAAAGAAGGCGGTGAGGGCTTAATTGGAATAGCCTTTGAAACCAAGGACATTGCGAGAGTTCAGCAATCTCTGCAGCAAAAAGATTTTCTTGTCGGCCAGATTTCTGAAGGAGAAGGAATAAATTCATCTGATCAGCAGGTTAGAAAATGGAAAAGTTTATTTTTACCTCCCGAACTTTCAAGAGGTATATTTTCATTTGCAATAGAGCACACAAAAGGATATCTCCCACAGCGAAAAGAATACAAGAGCTCGTCTCCCCACAAATTAGATCACGTTGTAATTAACACTAATGATGCCGATGGCTTTATAAAAATTTATAAAGATGCTTTCGACATACGTCTTGCTTTAGATAAAATCATTGAGCATTGGCAAAAGCGAATGCTTTTTTTTCGCCTTAGTAAAACCACGATTGAGGTCATCGAGGCAAAAGATGATTTGCCACCCAATGATAAGATGTGGGGACTTGCATGGGATGTAAAGGACATAGAAAAGGCTCATGCAAGACTTACAGCTGAGGGGATTGAAGTTACGCCAATTCAGAAAGGCATCAAAGAAAAAACCCTTGTTGCAACAATTAAATCTCACAATCATAATGTGCCTACTTTACTTATTCAGCATTTAGATTAATGAGAAAAATAACCTTATCCTTATTTTTATTTTTGGCTTCTTTTTTTAGCTTATATTCCTCTTCGAGTGTCAAGGAAGCGACTATTCATTCTGAAAAAATTGTTCTTGGGTCAGGCTGTTTTTGGGGAGCAGAAAAGGGTTATGAAGCTTTACCGGGAGTTATAGATGCAGTGTCAGGTTACGCGGACGGCAATGGCATCCGTGCCTCTTACAGGGAAATTACAAAGTTGAAAAATAAGTTTAATGCTGATAACCATGCCGAAGTAGTTGAGGTTACATATAACAAGAATATTATTTCAACAGAGAAGCTTTTAATTCATTATTTTGAATCTCATGACCCAACTCAAATAAATAGACAGGGTAACGACATAGGTACCCAATACAGATCCATTATCTTGTATAGCAATAATGAACAAAAAAAAGTTATTGATAGTGTTATTCAAAGCTTCCAAAAACTTTTATCAAATGCAGGATATGGCCCTATTGCCACTGTAGTGAAACCTATTGAAAAATTTTATAAAGCTGAAAATTATCACCAAGATTATATTGCTAAAAATCCTAATGGCTATTGCCCTGATCACTCGACAGGCGTGAGATTTGCTCAATTAAACGAAGTGCCAGCAATAGATAACTCAGAGCTTTTTGTTGGAAAAAAAATTGTTGTGATTGAGGCCGCTGGGTATTGTCCATATTGTGAGAAGTTTCAAGCAAAAGTTATGGAAAGTTATTCAGGAGATATTCCAATTATTTCTCGATTGGCTTCAGATTTAGATGGTCTAGAAATCAATTCTCCAACCTGGGCCACTCCAACCATTTTGTTCTTAGAAGATGGAAAAGAGGTTTTTGGTCATCAGGGTTATCTTGATACCAAGGAATTTTACCAAGCCTTGGGATATTTTAAGCTCGGAGATTCTGAGGCTTATAGGGTTGCTTTTGAAAAGGGGACGGATGCAAGGTTTTGCAAAGAGTATGAAATTTTTAAAAATACTCCAGATGGAGTGTTTGTAGATAAGCTCAGTGGAGCTGCGTTATTTGACACTAGAGATAGATTTAATTCTTCAACTGGCTGGCTGTCATTTACAAGACCAATTAAGGATTCTGTTTACTCAAAACCTGACAACAGTTATGGAATGAGAAGAACAGAAATAAGATCAGTAACTTCAGACATTCACTTGGGGCATGTTTTTCCAGATGGCCCAAATGGAATGCCCCGCTATTGCATAAATGCAACTGTTCTTGAGTTTAGGGCTAGAGTTGATCACAATCGATCATAAATTAAAGTTCCCTATATAGAATATGTTTTTTAAATAGGTTTAAAATTATCAATTAATAAAACTAATATTATTTTGACTGAATTAACTGTAAACGAAATATACGCAATTGGAGCCCCAATTGTTTTAGCAATGATTTTCATAGAAATCTTAATTTCTAATTGGCAAAATAAAAAATACTATAAAAGAGAAGATACACTTTGCACCATAGGCCTTGTATCAGGAAATATCATGATGGCTTTTGCCATCAAGGGAATGGTGCTTGCTTTTCATTTTTATTTATATCAGTTTAGAGTTTTTGACCTAGTCGCAAGCATGCCTCTTTGGGTGACCTGGGTCATGACATTCATTATGATTGATCTTGTTTTTTACATTTATCATAGAATGTCTCACAGGGTAAGATTTCTTTGGGCAATACATTTAAGCCATCATTCAAGTGAAGAAATGAATTTTGCCGTCTCGTTTAGGCAGGCTTGGTTTGGCCCGATTTCTAAAATCCCATTTTTTATGATCTTGCCTTTACTAGGATTTGACCCAACTATTATTGCAGTTGCTGGAGTAATAAGTACGCTATGGGGGATAGTTGGCCATACCCAAATTGTCGGCAAGCTTGGTCCCCTTGAGTGGATTTTTAATACTCCTTCACATCACAGAGTGCATCATGGATCTAATGCACAATATATCGATAAAAATTATGGCAATCTTCTGATTATTTGGGACAGAATGTTTGGAACATTTGCGTGCGAGAAAGAATCTGTAAAGTTTGGTTTAGTAAACAATGTAAATACTTATAATCCAGTAAAAATAACTTTTATGGCCTGGTCATCTATGATTCAGGAAGTAAAAAACAAAAATAATCTTAGTCAGGTATTAAATATAATTTTTGGGCCACCCAATACTCGTGTGAAAAAATAAGGGCTAGAGCTCTTAGCCATTAAATTTTTTTTGACTTCTTTATTAGAGAGCTATATTTTTATAATTATGCATAGTTTAGACAAGTTAACACATAAAAAAATTCAGCTTTCTCAATATAAATTTAAATATATATTCCTATTGCTGGGATTATTTTTTATAAGCTTGCCAGCTATTTCTAATGACTCAGCCCTGCAAAAGTGCATTGATACAGATGATTCTTCTGAAAGACTCAGCTGCTACGATGAACTCTTCAAAGAAAATAGAACAATACAACAAGCATCAGTCATTCCAAAAAAACAAGAAGTTACAAAGACGGATGAAAAAGATTATAAAAATTATGGTTTGGCAAAACAAAAAGATGATTTTTTTATCAAAGCAAAAGTAGTAAATGTAAATAAACGTGCAAATTATAAAATCTATGTCACTTTAGACAATAATCAAATATGGCGAAGTGTCAAAGATACCTATGACCGAATACCAATTAGAAAGGGGCAAACAGTTATTCTTTCTGACGGTTTTTTTGGTAGTTATGTAATGAAAGTTGAAGGAAAAAAAGTCAGCTTAAAAGTTAAGAGAGTTAAATAAAATGGAAACAAAAATTCCACCACCAATTGTTACTTTGGCATTCGGCTTATCTATCTATTTTTCTAGAGAGATGTTCCCAGCTGTTAAGACCGAGTACTCTTTTTATCTTGGAGTGAGCTTACTTTTACTAGGTTTTTTTGTCTTAATATCTGCTGTTCGTCTATTTAAAAAAGATAAGACAACAGTTAATCCATTAAGTCCTGAGCAAGCAACAAAGTTAGTGACAGATGGAATTTTTAAATATTCTCGTAATCCAATGTATCTTGGTATGGCGTTTGTATTAGGTTCGATAGCTGTATTTTTTAATCTTATAGGCGGTATTTTTTTAATTGCTTTATTTTGTGTATATATAACAAAGTTTCAAATTATTCCTGAAGAAAGGGCAATGATGAATTTATTTGCTCAAGACTTTGATGAATATAAAAAAGTTACTAGAAGGTGGATTTAGCCGCATCTTCGACATTGATGAAAACATTAACGTCCTTATTATTACTTTCTTTTTTTGTAATATCCCAAAATTTAATGAGCACAACCAAGGAGTTCAATTTGAATAATCAAATCTATAAAGTTCTTACTCCGGATGAGTGGGGAAAAGCCCAGACTTCAGGTTTAATTTCAACAGAACTGGATAAAGAAGATGGCTTCGTTCATCTTTCTACAGCGACTCAACTCAATGCAACACTGGCTTTATATTTTGATAAATTAGACTCAATAGTGCTGCTTCAAATAGATGAATCGCAAACACATGAACAAATCAAATTTGAAGCTCCCATCCCGCCTGGAAATAGATCTGGTTTATTTCCCCATTATTATGGAGACTTAGATACCAAATCAATTTCTAGAATATGGCATTTAAGCCGCGGTGCTTTTGAGATACCAATTGAGGTTATGCTTCAAGCTGAAGATAACCCCAACTCATAATGCTTTGCTGTAGAATTAAATTTTATTGGAGATAAAGTATGAAACTATTTTTTGCATTAATATTATCAATATCCATTATGCCTATATCAGAAGCCGCGCATCATGAGAACGAATCTGCTGATGGGAAAAATCCATTCATTCTTATTGCAAGGATTCATGTTAAAGAAGGAATGATTGAGGAGTATCTTGATATAGCCAACGAAGTTGATAATGCGGTTGAGCTAAGCGAACCTGGTATGCTATTCCACAATTTTGATGCTGATCCGGATGATTCTCTTGCCTTCACATGGACAGAAGTTTATTCAAACAGTGAAGCATTTATTAAGCATGATGCAAATCCACCAGTTCAAGAATATGTTGCTAAACACGCTGAGTTAGCCGATGGTTTTACTATAGAGATTTATGGCAATGTTTCTCAAAATGTTATTGAAACAATTAATCGCCTTGGAATTCCTTTGAAGCATTTCAAAACAACCCGAGTTGGTTATGTTAGAGAGAAAAATTTTAAAGAGCTATAAAACAAAATTAAGATTGAATGAAAACTCTTAAAGAAGAGGCGAAGTTTGGATGCTCGGCAGATGAACTATGGGTTATTTTATCTGACGTTGGAAGATGTGACTGGGTGCCCACAATTGACGAAATCATATTGGAAGGTGACCTTAGACATTTTCAAATGACTGGGATGGGGCAGATAACTGAAAAAATTTTAAAACAAGATCATGCAAGCATGATCCTTCAGTACTCTGCTATACAAACCCCTGCACCCATTGAACATCATTTAGCGACTATGCAAGTAGCACCCCTTAATGATCGAGAGTGTATGCTAAGTTGGACAACTGAAATTTCTCCAGATATTTTTGCTGATGGCATTCATCAAGGAATGCTCGTATCGATTGAAGGTATTAAAAAAGTTATTTAATAATGATCTGTAATATCTGCAGGTCTGGAACTGCTTCAAGCTTTGAAACGCTGGATAAAAAGATTTACTGGAGTTGTAATGTTTGTGGATGCAAGTATTTAGACAAATCTTACTTCATCGATTCTGCGGATGAAGAACAGCGATACTTAGAGCATAATAATAATATTCAAGATAAAGAATATCGGGCATTTTTATCAAAACTTTCTATTCCACTCAAAGAAAAAATATCTCTTGGCTCACATGGGTTAGATTTTGGCTGTGGCACAGGACCAGCGCTGGCAGATATGCTGACTCATGATGGATTTAAGGTATCACTGTATGATCCATTTTTTTATCCTGACGAGAGCGTGCTATCAAAGCAATATGATTTTATAACCTGCACAGAAACAGCAGAGCACTTTTATGATCCATACAAAGAGTTCAATAATCTTAATGACCTCCTGAAACCAGGAGGCTGGCTTGGCATCATGACTTCTTTTTTAACCTCAGACGAGATGTTTGAGAATTGGTACTATCGAAGAGACCCAACCCATGTGACTTTTTATTGTGAAAAAACTTTTCAGGTGATAGCCTCTCAAAGGAATTGGAAATGTGAAATCAAATCAAAGGATGTAGTACTTCTGCAAAAAAATTATGATTAAAGCACCCACTTCATTCATCCAACGCATAAAATTCATTGGACCAAGTATCATTGTAACTGGTAGCGTTGTTGGAAGTGGATCAATAGCTCTCTCGCCTCTGCTGGGGGCAGCAACCGGCTTTGCTTTATTGTGGTGGCTTTTATTGAGTCTTTGGAGCAAACCACTTATACAGGCTGAAATTAGCCGTTATGTCATTGCTACAAATCAGACTTTTTTAGAATCTTTCTCAGATATGCCTGGGCCAAAAACAAACCTCAAGGGTAAGCAAGCCTCATGGTTGGTTTGGTTTATGTTCATTGGTGTGATTCCATCTATTGCAGGTATGGGCGGTCTTGCGGGAGCTGTTGCAGAATCAGGGCATCTTATGATTCCAATCTTAAGTACCGAATTATGGGTACTGATAGCATGTTTTGTTACTTGGTTTATTTTATATCTTGGAACTTATCAAACACTGGAAAAAATTCTGCTTGGAATGGTGTTCTTTTTTTCGGTGGTCACTCTAATTATTGCTATTTCAATGCAATCAACGCCCTATGCAATTTCAGGTTCACAAATCTTAGGAGGCCTCACATTTTCATTTCCGTTTGAGCATGCAGCTTTGGCTCTTGCAGTGTTTGGTTTTACAGGAATTAGTTATGGAGAAATAATGGCATACACCTATTGGTGTCTAGAAAAAGGCTATGCGGAACACAATGACGATCAACAGGAAGTTAAAGCTTGGATCAAAGTAATGCAAACAGACGTCTGGGCAACAGTCTTTTTTGTAACCATAGGCACTCTTCCATTTTTTCTCTTAGGTGCAGCTGTGTTAAATACTTTGAGCCTTTATCCTCCCCCTGACGGCGATATCATTCAAACCCTCTTAAATATGTTCACTACAATTTTAGGGACTTGGGCAAAATGGTTTTTTATTCCCTTGGCTTTTTTTGTTCTTTTTTCAACTTTGCTATCTGGAACTGCCGCATTCACAAGAACAATCTCAGATTATTTAATCTCCATGGGCTTGGTAGGAGAGCAAGTAAATACGCGCAGCTCTTTAATTAAAATAATTGCTTTCATTATTCCTTTGTTTTCAGCTATCGCTTATTTTTTGTTGCCAAATCCAATTATCTTGCTCCTAATTGCTGGCATATGGGCTGCTCTTGGACTTCCAATTATAAATATTGGTGCTTTGTACCTCACAAGCAAGCTGAGCAGGGATCTTCAGCCCAAGTTATTAACTAAATTAATACTCTGGATAACACTCATTCTTCAAATTTTAATGGCGATATTAATTTTATTCAGTCAGATAGTTGGTTTTGATTAGACTTAGATTTTTAAAAGCAGCCTTAATAACATAAAATGCTCGGCTAGATTAAGGATAAGTAAGATGAGTAAATTAAACACCAAAAGACCTTTTATACATCCCGAAGGATGGAAGTTTGCAGCAATATTTTTTATAACTTCAGTGGTCTTATCTATATTCTTTGCTGTTCTTTCGGCTATGGGATTCTTGCTTACTATTTTTACTCTTTGGTTTTTTCGTGATCCAGAAAGAAATACCCCACAGGACTCGAACTTAATCATCAGTTCGGCAGATGGGAAGGTTTGTTTGATTGACGAGGCTTACCCTCCAGAAGAGCTGTTAATGGATGCCAGAAAGATGAAGCGAATCTGCGTATTTATGAACGTATTCAATGTGCACGTTAATCGAAGTCCAATCTCAGGATTGGCTGAAAACATAGTTTATAAAAAAGGACAATTTTTAAATGCAAGTCTGGATAAGGCTAGTGATAAGAATGAACGAAGTAGTTTGATTATTAATTCTGCCAATGGAACAAAAATTGTTGTTGTTCAAATTGCAGGCTTAATTGCCAGAAGAATTCTTGGGTTTATATCTTTGAATCATAATCTTGCCCAAGGTGAGAGATTTGGACTAATAAGATTTGGCTCACGTGTGGACATATACATGCCTCTTGATGCAATTTCAAAATGCAAGGTTGGAGATAAGGTTACCGCAGGAGAATCAGTCTTGGCGTCTTTTCAATAAGCTGTATGAAAAAAATAGATTTCAAAGTCTTACTTCCTAATGTTATTACTCTTGCTGGGCTAAGCTTTGGTTTGAGCGCAATAAGATTTGCTTTAGAAGGAAACTTTAATTTAGCAATTGTTCACATTTTGTTTGCTGGTATCTGTGACGTATTAGATGGAATGCTCGCTAGGCTGCTGCGCACTGAGTCTGATCTTGGCGCCCAACTAGACTCACTTTCAGATTTCTTAAGCTTTGGTATTGCCCCTGGGCTTCTGATTTACATGTCTATTTTTAATCAGGGTAGCAGCATAGGTGCCTTTGCTTGCTTAGCTTTTATTATTTTTTCATGCTTAAGACTGGCGCTTTACAATGTTAGGCTTGAATCATCCAAGACATTAGATGGAGCCCCTGAGCATTTTTTTACCGGAATACCGACACCCATGGGAGCAGTATTGATTCTCCTCCCACTAACTCACTCATTTATGGGCTATGACTGGGCTTATGAAAATCTGAACTTTGTTGCTGGTTATATAATTTTAATTAGTGGCCTGCTAGTGAGCAGAATTCCAACTTTTTCAATCAAAAGAAAGCAGTTTTTCATTCAATCAAAGCTTGGCTTTTTAGTTTTATTTTCTTTAGTTTCGTTAAGTATGATTAATTTTTTATGGGCCACTCTTAATGTTTTGGCTTTAATTTATTTATTGACGATCCCATTTTCTGTTATAGCTTGGCAAAGCGGCTCAAATAGAGGCTCCACTCAATAAAGCGGAGCCATAATTTTTTACAATCAGCTAATTAATTTTTAGGAGAAGACTCGGGTTGATAAGAGTAATAATCAACCAAAGGTATCATGAGATGAGCATAAGGAGAGCCTTTGAACATTACATATGGTGCCCCAGTAGTATAGTCCGTAGATTGCCCATCTAATGATGCAGGGTCTTTAGGCATAAGCATCATATGTGGACCAGATTCAATGTAATGCATATGTCCAGCATCTTTTTGTCCGTCTGTTCCGACAGTAAAATTATCTACACCCAAGTCGCCATGTATCATCCACATCCACCCATCACTTTCCATCTCAGGAATAGTTCCTGCCTTATATGCATTAGCCCATGCCACAGAGTTTTTATCGGAACATGCAGGCGCTGCATCATGAGGCCTTTTAAAGCCATTTTCTGGCATCGGCATAAAAGCCTCACACCTCCATCCATTTGTTCCTTCTCTTATAACTGACCCATCTGCACCAATTACCGTCGCAAAGTCACCAATAAAATCTGGAGCAGCTGAAGTATAGGCCCATATTTGCCATTTTTCAGATGCATGTGATCCATATGGTTCATATGCAGAAAGATTAATTGAGATAGAAATAATCAACAATGAAAATAAGTTTAATTTTTTATACATTTTGGTTTCTCCAGTAAAAACTTTATAGTTACATAGCATATTTAAACTATGAAGACTTTTCTTAAAATTATTGCATATTTTTGCATTGGCACAACTCCTTTTCAGATTCTAATTGTTTTATGGGGTGTTCAAATTGTACTTTCATCTGAGTACAACCTTTTTTCGCTATCAAATATAGAATTTATAAGTAATTATCTATCATTACTAATTCCCATTGTGGATTGGTTTTATTCTTGGTTTTGGAATTTTTGGCTGGATTTTATATTTTCTCTATCTTTAATTTTATCCCAAACATTTAAAGCGATTGTAAGTACATGGCTCGGTTTCTGGATACTGAAACAAATTAACTAAAAAATGTCACCATATTTATCCTTATTGGGAGCTATTGTATTTGAGGTTGCAGGCACTCTAATGCTTCCCATGACAAAAGAATTTACTGAAAAAATTCCTACAATTTTTATGAGTATTTTTTACTTTGCTTCATTTTATTTTTTAACTCTCGCACTTAGAGCAATACCCTTGGCGATTGTATATGCCTGTTGGAGCGGCCTGGGCGTTCTCTCGATTGCTATTCTTTCTTACTTTCTTTACGGACAAGCCCTGAGTTGGCAAGCAATAGTTGGACTTTTCCTTATAGTAAATGGAGTAATTCTTGTTAACATATATTCCACTCACTAATTTATTATCTTAAAAACCATGGCAGAAAAACTAGCGACCCTTTCTCAAGAGAATGATATATCTATAATTAAGCTGGATGATGGCAAGGCAAATGCTTTTTCATTTGAAATGCTATCTCAAGTTAATGCATTACTTGCGCAAGTTCCAAAAGACTCGGGCGCTTTAGTAATTACTGGTAGAGATGGTTTATTTTCAGGCGGATTCGATCTGAAAACTTTAGCAACAGGTGACATGGAAAAGATCACCATGATGGTTCAACTTGGCTATCGTCTGCTGTTAGAACTTTATTCATTTGATAGACCCATAATTGCAGCCGTTTCTGGGCATGCAATCGCTCTTGGATTATTTGTGACATGTTCTGCTGATTATAGGATTGCCATTGATGGGCAATATGTCTGTCAGGCAAATGAAGTGCGAAATAACATGGATATACCCCCGCAAATTATGGAAATTCTTAAAGCTCGAGTGAACAAGAATTATTTTTATCCAGCAGTGTTTCACGCTGATACCTACTCAGTTCAAGACTCTATTGCAGTAGGCTATATTGATGAGGTTGTATCAGCAGAGAAATTTATGGATCGGGTTATGGAAAAAGCAAATGAGCTCGCTTCATTGCCACATCCATTCTATGCAAATACCAAGAAATCTGCTCAAGAGGACGTCAGAGAAAAAATTGCTGCTGCTATTAAAAAATATGAGCAACTAACTGGCCTTAATAATTAGTATCCGAAACTAAAACCATATAGACTGCACTCAATGAGTAAATTTAAATATAAAATTTTTGTTCCTGAGCATCTTCGAGCATATAGACCAAGACCTTTAAGATTTTTAGGTAAGTTTTTAATGAAGGTTACCGGCTGGAAAACCACTGGCCATCTTCCCAAAGATCAAAGAGTGGTTTTAATTGCTGGTCCTCATACTTCAAACTGGGACTTTGTTCTTGCCATGTCCCTTATTCTTAGCCTTGATGTCCACATCCATTGGGTTGGCAAACATTCTATTTTTAAGAAGGGCTTTCGAAGAATTCTCAGAAAAATGGGAGGCATTCCAGTAAATCGAATAAATCCAGAAGCTCTTAAAGATGAAATTTATAAGGTTACTGAAAAATATAAAGGTTTTGTAATTGCAATAGCGCCAGAGGGCACCAGGCAGAAAGTAGAAAAATTAAAATCGGGATTTTTGCGTATTGCCAATGAAACTAACAGTAAGATTGTCATGGCTGGAATCGATTTTTCTAATAAGACTATAGAGTTTGGCGATTATTTTAGCCCAACTGGAGATGTTGAGAAGGACCTTCAATTTATTAAAGAATATTTTTCAAATTTTTCAGGAAAACGTCCCGAACTTTCTTAGCACCGTTATCATTATTTACCTGGGTAAAGATGTTAAAAAGATTACTCCTCTCATAAAGTGAATTCTAAATTAAGATTAGAGATTTTTGATGATTCAAATGTAAATGATGTTCAATTGAAAGCAGTTTATGATCTCAATCAAGCGAATTATCCAGAGGTAGGATTTTTAGATTCTAACGATCACTTAGCAAGATTAATAAAATTCAGCAGTTATAATTTAATAGCATTTAAAGAGCTTGAAATTGTTGGATTTATAATTTGTATGAGAGAAGGCTGTGCTTATCAATCCAAAAACTATAAATTCTTCACAAAAAGGCTTAAAAAATTTTTATATGTTGACAGAATAGCCATTGATATTAACCATAGAAGGGAAGGTCTTGGTAAGAGCATTTATGAAGACATTTTTAAGCTAGCTAAAATAGAAAGTCTGCCAATAGCATTAGAGGTCAATATAGAGCCCATCAATCAGACATCTCTAGATTTTCATGAAAAAATGGGCTTTGATCGAATAGGTGAAAAAAAATTTGTTGATCACAGCGTTGCTTATTTTTTAAAATAGTCCTATGAGAAAAATATTTTGTTATTTTGTTTTTACTTTTTTAATTATTGGTTGCCAAAACAGCAACCAACCTCCATTAAAGCTCAAAGATTTTAAAGACGATATTGGTGTTAAAGAATTAGGCAAAAGACTAATCCACCTTCCTTTCGGATTGAATTCAATGGAGGCCAGCAATGACGAAGTTGACGAAATTTTTATTGCCGTACACGGAGGTAATAGTGAGGGCTATGAATGGATATACCCATTAAAAACAATTGATTCAAAAAACAAGCACATGTATTTCAATCGATGGGCTGATAATGCCTGTTATCAAGATTCTGCAGAAAACCTAGAAAAAGATATAAGCAATATCCTCAGCCAAAATCCTACATTAAAAAAAGTTTCATTAATTGGTCACAGCTATGGTGGAATTTTGGTAACTCACATTCTAAAAATTTGGCAAGCTTCTACTCCCATAGAAGTGCATGTCGTAGCTTCGCCTTTGAGAGGTATGCCTATGTTAGAAAGCATGTGCGGATATAAGCCCATTGAAAAAATTCCAAGAAACTCGGTTTTATTTGAATGGAGAACTCAACAACAGCTTGATAATGTATACAAAGATTTCTTTGAGGATCCACAAAAGGTAGATATTGAAGGTAGCACTGTTTCTATTCTTCCTGATACCTATAAAGGCAACAGATTGGGACACAACTGGTCAATTAGTTGGGTTGCAGATGAGGCCTTTTAATAACTTAAATTCTATTTAATCTCAGAAAAGCTTAAGTTAAAATAACTTTTTCTAAAAAAAGGATTTACATGGCCCTTCCAAAAATTTTGCAAGATAATTTAGCAATACCAGTTATTGGCGCACCTCTTTTTTTGGTCTCTGGACCAGAATTAGTTATTGCACAATGCAAAGCTGGAGTAGTGGGATCTTTTCCCGCATTGAATGCTCGACCTCAGCATGTCCTAGAGGAGTGGCTGAACAGAATTAAGGAGGAGTTAGCACAAGCGAAAGCCGATAATCCAAATTTACCCATTGCTCCATTTGCCGTTAACCAAATTTGTCATGGATCCAATGATCGATTAATGGGAGATATGGAGCTATGCGTTAAGCATGAGGCTCCAATTATTATTACTTCATTAAGGCCACCCGAAGAGATTGTAACCGCAGCACATTCCTATGGTGGGCTTGTATACCATGATGTAATCAGTGTAAGACACGCAAAGAAAGCTGCAGAACAGGGAGTAGATGGATTAATTTTAGTCTGTGCGGGAGCAGGTGGTCACGCGGGAACATTATCGCCCTTCGCTTTAGTTAGAGAAGTAAGAGAATTTTTTGATGGGACCATAATTCTTTCTGGATCTATTAGTTCCGGCAGTGCTGTTGCTTCTGGTTTGGCTCTTGGTGCTGATCTTGGATACATTGGAACAAGATTTATAGCTACCGAGGAGGCAAATGCTGATCAGGGTTATAAAGACATGCTCATTGAAAGTGTTGCAGACGATATTATTTACTCTTCTTTATTTACTGGTGTTCATGGCAACTATTTAAAGGGCTCTGTGGAGAATGCAGGCTTAGATCCTAAGAATCTTCCTGAAGCAGATAAATCATCAATGAATTTTGGATCCGGGGGTAATACCGATGCAAAAGCATGGAAGGATATCTGGGGATCAGGTCAGGGCATTGGCTCAATTAAAGACTCTCCATCAGTTCAAACTTTAGTGAACCAATTAACTTCAGAATATAAAGAGGCCGTGGAAGACTTAAACCAAAAATCTACTTATTAGATTGAAAAGAATTGAGTTTGATAATGGCTATGCCATCTAACTACAAGTCTCCATCTTTTCTATGCTCACTTCGATCAACCTCAAATTTTTCTCCATACCTTGCTGCGAGCTTATCTTGGTTTTCCTTGATCACCTCATAGGGATCAAGTTTTAATGCCATGCAGGCTGTAGCCCAATACCACATGATGTCACCAAGCTCTCTTTTCATATGGAAAATATTATCTTGTGATGCTGGCTTTCCCTGCAGAAACATCTTTTTAACTATTTCTACAAACTCGCCTGTTTCACTCCCAAGACCCAGCGCAGCAGTCAAAAGTCTCGCAGACTCTATTGGAGACGCGGAATCAATTTCCTTCATGCGAGCATCTAAACTGTTTTGATTTAAACTTGGCTCACTTGTTACTTTGGTAACAAAATTTCCATAACTGTTTAAAAATTCTCTTGCTTCATCACTCATAAAATTCTCCTATTGTTTAAGTGGACTAATTTTCCAATCAAGGGATTCAAGAAAATTAGATTCGGTTGCCTTTTCTAAATCTAGCACTGTATTATTTTTTAAATCTATTCCGCTAAGCAAAGCATAATCTTCCAAAGACCTTTCATTTCCCAGGTTCATAGGCTCTTCAACTTTGCCTGCAAATAAATCATCGAGTCTCTTCAAGCTTTTTTTATCTAGCTCATTCCATTTGATTGCTCTTTTTTGATCGTCTTCTGGATCCCAGTGAAGTTTTCTGGGTATATTGCTGGTATCTGTATAGAGATGAAACAAAGGCGCATCTGGAATATGAAAAAATGAGTAACCTCGGGTAAATGCCCTCAATGCCATTGAAAGTTCTTCACCATAGAAATAATAATTTGGATCATAGGGAATTTCTTTTACAAAGGAACCTTTAGTGAAGATACAACCTGCAGCCATTAGCATCGCATGAGTTATGTGAGCGCACTTCGTTGGAATGCCAATTTGCCTGGAAAAAGAACCTTTTAAAAATAAGCTATCTTTTCTATATGTAATGATTTGGGTATGCTTGTCACCAGTTTTTAGCTCAAATAAACCTTTATCAAAATCTAGTACTTTGAAACTTCTTGGGTAAGAAGTAATGATAGGCTTTGCAAAATAATCATCATCTTTTGCATGTAAAGAAATTTTATTTAATTGCTCCTCAAAGATAACATCCCAGTCTTTAGAAAATTGAGTATGAGAGTCAACTTGCATAAAAAAATCTTCATCATTAAAAAAACTTTGCGCTCTGTGTCTTGCCCAGCAGGGACCTTTTGAAAAGATAGGATTCACATGTTCATAACGAATCTGGTCATTAAAAGAAATTTCTTCAACTTTTATACCTCTATCAGATTGATCACAGATACTAAAAATCAGCCCATCTTTATTTTGAGCATTTTCATAGGCACTAAAAATAGTAGAGACCAGCAGAGGATCTTGATAGGATGCGACTGAAATAAATATACTCATTTTATATGCGTTCTTTACCTTGTTAGCATACAATTATTTCAAGTTATGAATAAGGAATATCCAAAAAAAATTGCTGACAATGTGACCATGTTCTCCAATGATCCAATTTTGTATGTAGTGGATGACTTTTTAAGCGAGGATGAGTGCGATGCTTTTATTCAAGCTTCAGAAGGCAAGCTTAAACCATCAACGGTTATCAGTCCCGATGAGCATATTCAACACGAAAGCAGAACCAGTGAAAATTGTTGGATTGAGCACGATGCCAATGATATTGTTCATGAGGTTAGCAAAAGGTTTTCAATATTGGTTCAGATGCCCATTAGGAATGCTGAACAATATCAGTTTGTTTACTATAAGAAGGGAGCTCAATATAAACCACACTTTGACTCCTTTGATTATGAAACTGAGGATGGTAAAAAGAATTGGGAGCCAGGTGGCCAAAGAATGATAACGGTTATTGCTTACTTAAATGACGTTGAAGAAGGAGGTGAAACTGGTTTTCCAAAATTAGATATCAACATTCCTGCAAAAAAAGGTAATGCTGTTGTTTTTCATAACACACTGCTAAATGATCCTGGAGCAACGCATCCAAAAATTAATCCTAAATCTTTGCATGGTGGCATGCCAGTAACTAAGGGTGAGAAGTGGATGGTTAATCTTTGGTTTAGAGAAAATCTTAGATATTAGTTACTTTATTTTTAAAGAGTTCTGACTGGTAACAATATTAAATAAATGGTCTTGAGCCTCTGGTTTTAATTGAGCCACTCCAACCGCTAACACGTCAATGATTGCCATGTAAGCCAAGCGCGATGTCAGCGGCCTTGTTAATCTGGCGTTCTCTCCGACGTCTATATCCAGTGAAATATCACATATCCTAGAAAGAGGGGTATTCGACGGCATTAAACCAATAACCGTGACACCAGAGCTTTTAACCGTTTTAATGCTTTCTACCAAAGCTGCTGTGGTTCCAGATTGAGAAATTGCAACAACAACATCTTTATTGTTAAGAGAGTTAGCTGACATAAATTGAATGTGTGGATCAGAAATACATGAAGAAGGAATCTTCAGGCGAAAGAACTTATGTTGAGCATCCATTGCCACTGGAACAGAACCTCCAAATGCATAAAACTCAACTCTTTTTGCGTTAGCCAGGGTTTCAATTGCTTCTTCTAGAGTCTCTTGATCAAGCTGGGATCTAACATTTAAAATTTCACTGATGGTGCTATCAAATACTTTCTCTGTAAGTTCTTGAATTGTATCTTCTGAATCAATTTCGTAGGAATTAAAATAGTCGTCAGCTGCAAGTTGTTGGGCAAGTGTTAACTTCAGTTTTTGAAAGCCATCAAAGTTAATCGCTTTACAAAATCTTATTAATGTTGGTTCGCTGATGCCTATTTCGCTAGATGCTTGTGCAGTTGTAAGTTCGATAATTGCACTTGGTTTATTTAATATAAATTCTGCAACCTTTGCTTCAGATTTTCTCAAGTTAGGCAGCGCTATTTTAATTTCTCTTAATAATTTAGTTTGCATAAAGGTTAGAATAGGCTTCTTGGAATAAAAAATGAACCCCTAATGGATGTTTCTCACATACTAGAAAACTTAAATGACCCTCAGCGCGAAGCGGTTACGTCAGAAGACAAAAGTCTTTTAGTCCTCGCTGGAGCAGGTTCAGGCAAGACAAGGGTTTTAGTGCATCGGATTGCATGGAATGTTGAGGCCATGGGCTTAAATCCATCCTCCATAATGGCCGTGACTTTTACCAACAAAGCAGCGCAAGAAATGCAATCGAGGATTCAAGAGTTGTTGCAATCTCCAGCTGGTGACATGTGGTGTGGAACTTTTCATGGTTTGGCTCATAGAACTCTAAAAAGATTTTATAAAGAAGCCGGTCTTATCTCTGGATTTACAATTTTAGATAGCGATGATCAATTGCGCATTATTAAGCGTTTAGTTAAAGAGGCAGGCCTTGATGATGGAGCCTGGCCACCCAAACAAATGCAATGGCAAATCAACAGCTGGAAAGATGAGGGCATTCGTGCAGACAAGGTGGTTGATAATGGAGATTTTTATGCTCAGACGGTCAAAGGCATCTACACACATTATGAAGAGGCATGCTTCAATGATAGTTTGGTGGATTTTGCTGAGTTGCTTCTGAAAGCTTATGAATTAGTAAAAACCAATAAAACAGTAAAAGATTTTTTCCACAACAGGTTTAAAGCAGTTTTGGTTGATGAGTTTCAAGATACCAATACCATTCAATATAATTGGTTAAAAGAAGTTGCCTCTGATGTTTCAACGATTACTGCCGTGGGCGATGATGACCAATCAATTTACGGTTGGCGAGGGGCAAAGGTTGAAAATATTGCATCCTTCGAGGCAAGTTTTGATAAAGCTAAAATCATTCGATTGGAGCAGAACTATCGTTCAACCAGTGTAATTTTAAGTGCTGCAAATGCATTGATTGATAACAATCAGGACCGCTTAGGCAAAAATTTATGGACTGATTCACTTGAAGGTGAACGCATTACACTCTATCAGGCATACAACGAACAGGACGAAGCAAGGTTTATTGCTGGGACAGTTAAAAATTGGATGGAAGGTGGCGAATTATTTCAAGATGTTGGAATTGTGTATCGCTCCAATGCTCAGTCTAGAGCTTTAGAGGAAGCATTATTAAGAATCAATATCCCATATCGAATTTACGGTGGACTGCGTTTTTATGAACGCATGGAAATTAAAAATGCAATGAGTTATTTAAAGGTTGTTTTTAATCCACATGATAATCCAGCTTTTGAGCGCTCCATTGCCAATCCAACCAGAGGGATCGGAGTAAAGTCACAAGCAAAAATAAGAGACGAAGCCAAAGCCTTCAATTTGTCCTACATTAAAGCTGCGGCAAAATTACTCGATGAAGGCAAGATGGGTGGCAAAGCAGGCCAAGGCTTAAGAGCATACTTAGAGCTAATAGCTCACTGCATTGAATTGCTTGACACAACCCCCTTATCGGAACTCATGGAAATCATCATACAAAAATCAGGGCTCTATCAATATCATAAAAAGGAAGCTGGCGAAAAAGGTAAAACAAGAATTGAAAACTTAGAGGAGCTTGTCACGTCTGCCAAAAACTTTGAACAATCATTTGAAAAAGAAAAGTCTCACAAGGAGATTGCCGAAATTTTCTTGGATACTGTCTCTTTGGATTCTGGTGATACACAAGCCGATGAGTTTCAAGATGCAGTGCAGTTAATGACCCTGCATTCAGCCAAAGGACTAGAGTTCCCATTGGTTTTCATAACCGGTTTAGAGGAAACCCTTTTCCCTCACGGGCGATCTATAGAATCTCCATCTCAGCTAGAAGAAGAAAGAAGACTTTGCTACGTCGGCATTACAAGGGCGATGAAAAAACTTTATCTCACTCATGCGGAATCCAGGCGCCTGCATGGTTCAGATGTATTTAATCCACCTTCTAGATTTTTAAAAGAAATTCCTGCTGTTTTTATTGAAGAGATTAGACCTCGTGCTTCTGTAACCACTTCGTATGTTCGTAATCCTAAAAAATCTACCATGGATTTTAAAGAGGAAGTGGGAGTAGGCCTTGGACAAAAAGTAGTTCACCCTACCTTTGGGCTCGGTGTCGTTTTAAACTATGAGGGATCAGGTGAATCAGCAAGAGTTCAAATAAATTTTGAAAAAGCTGGCAGTAAATGGCTTGTACTCGCGTTTGCAAAATTGGAGATGTTAGGATGAAAAATTTTTTAATAACTGGACTGACTTTGAGCCTACTAACGGCTTGTGGACAAGCAGAGCAAAATACAGCGGTTGAGGTAAAGGTTCAAAACTATACATGGTCTTTGGTAACTACTTGGCCAAAAAACTACCCTGGTCTAGGCATGGCTCCAGAACGCTTCAGCAAGTTGGTTGAAGAAATGTCTCAAGGCCAGTTGAAGGTAAAAGTATATGGGGCTGGAGAATTTGTTCCTGCCATGGGAGTTTTCGATGCCGTTTCCTCAGGTGCTGTCGAAATGGGTCATGGCGGTGCGTATTACTGGAAAGGCAAAGTGCCGGCAGCGCAGTTTTTTGCGGGAGTACCTTTTGGTTTTACAGCTGATGAGATTAATGCTTGGGTAAATCGAGGTGGTGGCTTAGAGCTGTGGGAAGAGTTGTACGAACCTTTTAATATCAAACCAATGCCTGGCGGTAATACAGGAACTCAAATGTTTGGTTGGTTCAATAAGGAAATTAATTCACTTGATGATATCAAGGGATTAAAAATGCGCTTTCCAGGTTTTGGGGGCGAAGTTTTCAAAAGAGCGGGCGGTATTCCAGTGAACATTCCAGGCGGCGAACTATATACAGCTATGCAAACAGGCACCATCGATGCGGTTGAGTGGGTCGGACCTTACAACGATCTTGCCTTTGGTTTTCAGCAAGTTGCAAAATACTACTACTACCCAGGCTGGCACGAACCTGGCTCCATGTTGGAATTTACCTTTAATTTAGATGCATGGAATTCTTTACCACCCCATCTTCAATCCATTGTCACGGTAGCAGCTAAGGCAGTGAATCAAGATTTACTGGATGAGTACACAGCATCAAACAATAGAGCACTGCAAGATTTAATTACCAATCATGATGTGCAGTTAAGAGAATTGCCTGCAGATGTAATCAATGAGTTTCGAACTATTTCTGAAGAGATTTTGGAGACTTCTGCTGCCACTGATCCCGATGTAAAAAAAGTTTATGAATCATTTAAAACTTTTATGGCTGAGGTAAAAAGCTTTCATGCCATTGCAGAAGATGCTTTTGTTGAAGCACGCACCAACAGTGACGATCAATCCTGAGTTTATTGATTTAGGCTCACAAGCCTATGAAGATACTTACTGTCGAATGCGCTCTTTGGTTCAAGCTAAATCCCTAAATGATCAAATTTGGCTGCTTGAACATTCTCCAGTTTTCACTCTAGGCACAGCCGCAGACCCATCTCATGTTTTAAATCCAGGTAGCATTCCAGTTATTCAAACTGATAGAGGGGGTGAGGTAACATTTCATGGTCCAGGACAGCTAGTCATATATTTCTTATTGAACATTCAATTAAAAACTATGGGCCCAAAAACATTGGTTTCAAATTTGCAAAGACTTATTCAAAATATTTTGCAAAAATATCGGATTGAAAGTTCTTTCGTTGAGGGTGCTCCAGGAGTGTATGTTGAAGATAAAAAAATTGCATCCATTGGCCTAAGAATCTCCAAAGGCAAAAGTTATCACGGGCTTAGCATTAATATTGACATGGATCTTAAACCTTTTAGTTTGATTAACCCCTGTGGTTATGAAGGTCTAGAAGTTACACAAATTAGTGACTTTGATTCAAATGTTACTCTTGAAGATGTAAAATCAGTCGCAATTAAGGAAATTCAAACAATATTTAGCTGATGGAAATAATACCAACACAAAAGATCATTAACAGAGATGGCATCAAAGCTGTCAAGAATGGTCAGAAGGCTAATGAGTATTCATCTGTACCAAATCAGAAGAAGCCAGAGTGGATTAGAGTTAAAGCCACTTTTGACAAAAGATTTGATGCTGTAAAACAACAAGTTCAAGATAAACGTCTTAACACAGTATGCGAAGAGGCCATGTGTCCTAACATATCGGAATGCTGGTCTGCAGGAACTGCAACTTTTATGTTGATGGGTTCAGTTTGTACCAGGGCTTGTAAGTTTTGTTCCGTTGATACTGGCAACCCAAAAGGCTGGCTCGATCTTGACGAGCCAATGCATACAGCTAGGGCAGTAAAAACCATGGGGCTTAAGTATGTCGTTCTTACTTCTGTTAACCGAGATGACTTAGAGGATGGTGGGGCGGAGCATTACGCACGAACAGTTAAAGCCATTAAAGAACTTAATCCAGAAACTGCAGTTGAAGCTTTAACTCCAGATTTTAAAGGGCTCTCGTCTTCAATCGATACATTGGTAAATTGTGGGCTAGAGGTCTTTGCTCAAAACGTAGAGACCGTTAAACGACTCACTCACCCTGTAAGAGATATTAGGGCGGGCTATGAACAAACTTTGGAAGTATTGGCTGAGTCAAAAAGAATTAATCCAAATGTATTAACTAAAACAAGTTTAATTTTAGGTCTAGGAGAAACAGATGCTGAAATAGAGGAGACCATGAATGATCTTATTGCTAACAATGTAGATATCCTGACTTTAGGCCAATATTTGAGGCCAACACTCAATCATCTTCCTGTAGAAAGATGGGTCACTCCAAAAGAGTTTGATCGCTATCGAAATATTGGATTAGCTAAAGGATTTTTAGAGGTTGTTTCCGGACCTATGGTTAGATCAAGTTATCGAGCAGAGAGAGCACTTGAAAAAAATAATGCTGGTCTGTCATCTTTTAGTGAGCTTGGTTAAAGATAACAACGAACAAAACGCCCGTTCCCAAAACACCAAGAACACAAATCACCCAATCTACAAAAAAAACTTTAAACAGTTTTGACCATACACCTTTATCTTCTTGGCTGGATTTAAGTTCTTTTTTAAAAACCTCCATGGCTGCATATTTAAACCAAGAAAAGGTTACAAGAAAAGTAATAGCTCCAAAGGCAAAAAGTAGAGAGTTTGAATTCATATGTTTATAAAATAAAAAATGGGAAAATTATTACTATCAATAATACAGCTAGTTGAATCAAAATAAAGGGAACAACTCCTTTATAAATATCTGTGGTTTTGATACTTTCATCTGCAACTCCTCTTAGGTAAAACAAAGAGAAGCCAAAGGGCGGTGTTAAGAAAGAAGTTTGTAAATTAATAGCCATGAGAATTCCAAGCCAAACGGGATCAAAACCCATCATTAAGAGTGGGGGTGCTACCAAGGGAATAATCACATAACAAATTTCTATAAAGTCTAAGATAAAGCCAAAGAGAAAGATTGCGAAAAGAATGAAAAATAAAGCGGTGTATTTTCCACCGGGCATCATCTCAAAGATTTGATCTACCAAAAGATCACCACCCACACCCCTAAAGATTAAAGAGAAAATTGAAGCGCCAATGAGGATACTAAAAATCATAGTAGTAACAGTTGCTGCTTTGTAACTTGTTACTTTAAGTAACTCCATATTTGCAGTGCCATTAAGCCGCGCAATAATGAGAGCTCCAAAAGCACCGACACCTGCCGCTTCAGTTGGAGTAGCTATCCCAGCAATTATGGATCCAAGGACCACAAAAATAAGGATTGCTGGTGGAAGCAGGGTTTTTAAAATGTTTGCTTCACCCTCAATTTCTTCAATGGGCATAAATTCTTTTTTTCTATTAACAAGAACGGTATAAATCAAATAACCCACAACAATCATGATGCCTGGCACAATTGCTCCGATAAACAAGTCTCCCACTGAGACGGTTTCTTGAGAAAAGATGCCCATGTTGTTTTGCGCTCTTTGATAGGCATTGGACATGACATCGCCAAGAAGAACGAGCGCAATAGATGGAGGAATAATCTGCCCCAAGGTTCCAGTTGAGGCAACAAGGCCTGCAGCAAAATCTTTGTCATAGCCTTGTTTTAACATTGCAGGCAGTGACATTAGACCCATAGTCACAACGGTTGCTCCCACAATTCCAGTGCTGGCTGCTAAAAGGGCACCAACAATAATAATTGAAATACTTAAGCCTGAATTTGTATTTTTAAATACTATGGCCATGTCTCTAAGCATCTTGGCAGCAATGCCAGATCTCTCTAAGATCACTCCCATAAAAACGAACAACGGAACTGCCAGCAGCGTTTGATTGTTCATTATTCCAAAGATGCGCATGGGCAGGGTTTTGAATAAATTAGGGTCAAAAAAATCCATTGTGATTCCAAGGAGCGCAAATAAGATTGAAGTGCCAGCTAAAGTAAACGCCACTGGGTAACCTAATAGCAAAGCAGCACAAATTAAAACTATTAAAAGAATTGGAATTATTTCCATGTTTTATATAGCTCCTTTATTCCAGCAAAAGCTAAAACAAGTGGGAATAAAAAAATTAAAGATTTTTGAATATAAACAATGCTCAGCCCACCTGGCTCAGTAGAAATTTCTTTTACAGACCAAGAAGCCGCAACAAAATCTATTGCGTAGTATCCAAGAACACCAACCATGGGCAGCAGAAAAAATATAATTCCAAAAGTGTTAATCAATTTTTTGTAAACAGCTGATGCATTACGGTAAACAATATCAACTCGAACATGTTCATCTGCAGAATAAGCCCAGCCCGCACAACCCAAAAAAATAAGCGCATGTACATACAAAGCCAGTTCCTGAATATCCACTCTTCCAATGTCAAAAAAATACCGACCAATGACAACCACCATGACCAATATCAATAAAACAGGCATTAGACGTGCAAAAAACCGCCCTAAATAATCACTCATGCTATGTATATTAAAGAGATTTGTTTAAAATAAGAACCATGATCGTTTTATTATCACCAGCCAAGACTCTTGATTACTCCAAGGAATTCGATGTTGAGCCATCTGCGCCAGCATTTTTGTCTGATTCAGCCAAGTTAATCAAAGAGCTAAAAACAAAAGAGCCCAAAGATATTGCCTCTCTCATGGGCCTCAGTGATAAGTTGGCAACGCTGAACTTTGATCGCTATCAAAGCTGGTCAGCGGCCAAAAAGATGAGTGCCGATAGCAAACCCGCCTTGTTTGTTTTTCAAGGAGATGTATATCAGGGATTGCAAGCCGATACTTTTAATAAAAAAGACATTTCATTTGCGCAAAAGCATTTGCGAATTCTATCTGGTTTGTATGGTGAGCTCAGACCATTGGATCTGATAAAACCTTATCGATTAGAGATGGGCACAAAATTAAAAAACACCAAGGGCAAAAATCTATATGAGTTTTGGGGTACCAAGGTGCAAGACAATATATTGAAGGAACTTAAATCTAATAAATCGAGTTTAGTTGTTAACCTTGCATCAAAAGAGTATTTCAGCGTTGTTGGCTCCATGCCAGCTGATGTTGAGGTAGTTTCTCCAGTCTTTAAAGATTTTAAAAACGGTGAATACAAACTCATCAGTTTCTATGCAAAAAAAGCTCGCGGTTACATGAGTCACTGGATGATTAAAAATAAAGTTACTAAATCTGACGACTTGAAAAATTTCAATGCTGAGGGTTACAAATACTCTAAAAAGCTTTCAACTCCAGCTGAGCCAGTTTTTTTAAGGAACTAATCCGTCTTTTTCCCAAAATGAATG
>ERZ802830.565-NODE-565-length-37162-cov-9.37532_pt1 | contig 37162 bp, 35 predicted proteins | sample MGYA00345654_ERZ802830 | MGnify/ENA primary metagenome ERZ802830 (study PRJEB30503, sample SAMEA104212375) | marine metagenome | biome: Westerlies Biome; feature: [SRF] surface water layer (ENVO:00010504) within the epipelagic zone...; material: water... | reverse complement strand
GACGGCATCAACCACGTCCAGGCCCGGTGGCAGAGCGGAATCGAGGGCTGCACGGACGGCTTCGGGATCCCACGCAGCGGTCAAGCCGATTTCCGCGTACTCGGCCTCGCTTGCCGCCCCCGTCGGTGCGGAGTTCGCGTACGAGATTTTCGGGTGCGGGCTAAACCCCGCACTGAACGCAATCGGCAGACCGGCCCGGCGGATGCCTCGCTCGAGAGCCCGCTGAAAATCCCGATGACTGGAAAACCGCAACCGGCCGCGACGCGCGTACCTGATGCGAACACGCTGGGCGACCGGCGCGATGTCCCGATCGGGAGGACGCCGATTACCCACCGTTGGTCTTCGACGCGTCTTGCCTTGTGACCGATTGCGTTGTCGTGGCGAGCGGCGTCGCGCACGACGGAACACCGATACCCGGCATCGGTAGTTCGGTCACGCCCGTAGGCCCGACCTGGATGTGCGTGTCCATCTGATCACAGACTCCGCAGTCGAAACACGGAGTCCACCGGCAGTCGTCGACGGCGATCTCTTCCAGCGCGTCTTGCCAGTCGTCCCAGAGCCAGTCGATGTCCAGTCCGGAATCGAGGTGTTCCCACGGCAGCACCTCGGTCCGGTCGCGCTCTCGCGTGGTGAACCAGTCGACGTCGACTTCGTCGTCGGATAACGCAGACTGCGCACACTCCATCCAGCGGTCGAAGGAGAAGTGCTCGCTCCATCCGTCAAAACGTGCGCCCGCCCGCCACGCTTGCTCGATCACCCGGGCAATGCGCCGATCCCCCCGGGAGAGCAAACCTTCCACGATTCCCGGCTTGCCGTCGTGATAGCGAAGTCCGATCGCTTTGCCGTATTCACGGTCGGAGCGAATCGCATCCTTCAATTTCGCCAATCGAGCATCGGTACTCTCGTGATCGAGTTGCGACGCCCACTGGAACGGCGTGTGCGGCTTGGGTACGAACCCACCGATGCTCACCGTGCACTTGATGTCGCGTCGGCCTGACGCTTCCCGGCCGGCTTTGATGACTTCCTTCGCCATTGAGGCGATTTGCAGAACATCGTCATCGGTTTCCGTCGGCAACCCACACATGAAGTACAACTTCACATGACGCCAACCCGCCGCGTAGGCAGTCGTGACCGTGCGAATCAGGTCTTCTTCGGTCACCTGCTTGTTGATGACTCGGCGCATGCGCTCGCTGCCACCCTCGGGAGCGAACGTCAGTCCGCTACGGCGTCCGTTACGGGACAGCTCGTTGGCAAGGTCGACATTGAACGCGTCGACCCGCGTACTCGGCAAGGACAAGGAAGTCTGAGAGTCCTCGTATCGGTCGCCGAGGTTGCGCGCGATGTCGGCGATCTCAGAATGATCCGCGCTCGACAGCGACAACAGGCCAACCTCCTCGAAGCCTGTGGCCTTCAGGCCGCCTTCAACGATCTCCGCGACCCCGGTGATGGAGCGCTCGCGCACGGGCCGGGTGATCATGCCGGCTTGGCAGAACCGACACCCGCGGGTGCACCCGCGAAAAATCTCGACACTCATCCGCTCGTGCACGGTCTCGGCGAGCGGCACGAGCGGCGCTTTCGGATACGACCATTCGTCCAAATCCATCAGCGTGTGCTTGCTGACCCGCCACGGGACGTCGGAGCGGTTCGGTGCCACCCGCTGGATGCGCCCGTCCGGTAGGTACTGGACGTCGTAGAAGCGGGGAACGTAAATCGATCCCGTCCGCGCCAGTCGAAGCAGCAGCTCTTCCCGACCACCAGGTCGCCCCTCACGCTTCCACTGGTTGATGATGCCGGTGATCAGCAGGACGGCTTCCTCACCATCGCCGAGGACCGCGGCGTCCAGGAAATCAGCAATCGGCTCCGGGTTGAAGGCCGCATGCCCTCCGGCGATGACGAGCGGCTCGTCACCGAGTCGATCTGCCGCGTGCACAGGAACTCCGGCGAGATCGAGTGCGTTGAGCATGTTCGTGTATCCGAGTTCGGTCGCGAAGGACAGTCCGAGGACGTCGAAATCCCCCACCGCCCGATGACCATCGACGGTGAATTGTGGAACACCGTGTTCTCGCATCAGGTCCTCAAGATCGGGCCAGACCGCATAGGTGCGCTCGGCGAGAACGTCCTCGCGTCCGTTGAGAATCTCGTACAGGATTTGCACACCCTGATTGGGGGCGCCGACTTCGTAGGCATCGGGATACATCAGCGCCCACCGCACCGTGGCGTCCTCCCAGTCTTTGACGACGGAGTTCACCTCGCCACCGACGTACTGGATCGGCTTGCTGATGCGCGCCAGCAGGGGTTCGAGGCGATCGAAGTGGCTTGCCCCGACGTCGCGCCCGGCGCGAAGCGATGCTCGAGTGACCAGATGCTCGGAGACTGTGGCGCTCATGCCCTCCAGGGTAGCGACCCCGACGGGCCTAGACCTCGGAACGCTGCACCGCAAGCGAATGCAGGCGCACCGTTTGCAGCAGGCCGAGCGCGATCCACGTCGCCATCATCGAGGTGCCACCGGCGGAGACGAAGGGCAACGGGATTCCCGTGATGGGCATGATCCCCAGGGTCATGCCGATGTTCTCGAACATCTGGAACGCCAACCATGCGGCCACACCTGTGGCGACGAGCCGGCCGTAGAGGTCATCGGCTTTCCACGCGATCAGTACCGCACGCCACAAGATGACGGCCATGAACGCGATCAACAGCGCCGAGCCGAGGAACCCGAGCTCCTCTCCCGCCACCGTGAAGATGAAGTCACTTTCGTTCACCGGAACGAAGTTGCCTTGTGTTTGGGGTCCTTCGAACAGTCCGTAGCCGTCGAGCCCTCCACCGCCGATCGCGATCGCCGCCTGGTTGGCGTTGTAGGCGCTGGCGCTGACATCTTCGTTGGGGTTGATGAACGATGTCAGACGGTCCACTTGGTATTCCTGCAGCAGGCCAAGTTGGATCGACGCCAGCACCCCGAGGATCGCGGCCCCGATCAAGCCGACGAGCCACCGGGTGCGCACGCCGGACACTGCCACTATCGAGAGGGATACGGCGGCGAGGATCAATACCGTCCCGGTGTCGTTCTGCACGAGGATGATCGCCGTCGGAATCGCCGCGACCGCGAGAGCCAGCAGCACGTCTTGGGCTGACGGCTCCTCTTCCCGGTCGCGCCGCTCGGACAACAGCGCCGCCATCATCAAGATCACCGTGATCTTCGCGAACTCCGACGGCTGGATCGTCAAGCCAAGTGGGACATCGATCCAGGCCCGGGCGCCCGCAATGGTCACGCCTAGGCCGGGAACGAACGGGACGAGCAAGAGAACCATCGACGCCACGTACACCACGGGTGTGTATGCCCGTAGCAGACGGTAGTTGATGCGGGAGGCGATGAATCCGAGAACGAGAGCGACGCCGATGTTGATCAAGTGTCGCTTGAGATAGGACTGTGGATCACTCTCTGAAGCGAGATCGGCTCGACTCGCGGACCAGACCAGCAGCGAGCCCATCAGTGACAAGGCGACCGCCGCGATCAGCAAAATCCAATCTAGGTCGCGCCAATAGCCACCGCCACGATCGCGCTGGGGCGCCACCGCAGCGTCCGAAGCTTGCATCCGGAAAAGATTCGCCACGACTAACCACCGCCCTCGTCGCCGCGGGCCGTCACCGTTTCGCGCGCCTCCGGTAGGCCGGAATCCTTACCGAGCGGTATCACGGGCGTTCCGTCTTGTCGAATCACCGGCAGGTTCGAACTTGGCTTGCCATCCACGAGCACACTGCGCCGAGAGTTCACGTCCTGTCCGTCGACTCCGAACAACGCTTCGTAGATCTTCCGCACACTCGGACCGGAGGTCTTAGACCCCAAGCCGCCCTGCGTCACCATCATGACGACGGCGTATTGCGGGTCATCGGCCGGTGCGTACGAGGCGAACCATGCCGTCGAGACCTTGTCCCCGGTCACCTGCGCGGAGCCGGTTTTTGAGGCCACCGGTATCTGATCGAGGGGGAAGCCCGAGAACGGGTCGCGACCGGAGCCTTCGGTCGTGACTCGGGGTAATGAGCGCTGCAGGAAGCGGATGGATTGTCGGGCGCGGCTCCCGGTGATCTCGTTGGAGACAATCGGTGGGATCTCTTGGATCTGGCTGCCGTCGGCGGACATGATCGCTTTGACCATTCGCGGCTCGTAGACGGTGCCTCCGTTGGCGATTGCCGCGTAAACCATCGCCATTTGCAGTGGTGTCACGGCCGTGTCGCCCTGGCCGATGGAGGCGTTCAACGCGTCACCTTCACGCCATCGGAAACCGTCCGCGCAATTCTCTTGATCCAGGGCAGTGAAGTAGTCGGCGAGCTCGGGGGCGGACTTGCGGGTCTCCGGGTAGCCCTCGACGGCGTTCTTGCACCAGGTGTCTCGTTTGCGTTCCCAGTTCTCGATCTTGAACTCGCGACTCGCGATGCGGCCTTCGGATTCCACCGGAAGATCGATGCCGGTGGCCTCCCCCAGACCCAATTGACGGGCCGCATCGGCTACGGGGTCTGCGCCATCACGTCCCGCGTCATCTCCCCCGGCCTGCTCCCACATCCGATCAGCCAGTCCGTAGAACACGGTGTTGCAGGAGACTTCGAGAGCGCGGGCCAGGGAGATATCGCCGTACGCGGCGGACTCGTAGTTGCGGAACACCTGCGTTCCGAGCTTCACCCGACTAGGGCAGTCGTAGGTGCCGTTCAAGTCGAATCCCTGCTTACCCGCCGCCAGGGTGCTGACCACTTTGTACGTCGAACCGGGCGCGAAGATGCCCTGCGTCGCGTTGGATGCGAGGGACCCGGAGTCCATGAGCTTCTCGAATTGTTTCTGCGTCACGCCTCCGACCCAGATCGACGGGTCGTAGGTGGGGTAGCTGGCCATCGCCAGAATGCGTCCGGTCTTGACATCGACGACTACGGCCGCGCCCGAGTCACCGGGATTGCCTTGCCGTTGCGCTCGCTGCACCGCCCGCACGAGTTGGTCTTCCACGACGGATTGCAGACGGGCGTCCAGACTCGAGATCAGGTACTGCCCCGGCTCGGGATCGAATTGTTCGAGGGTGCCGGTCACCCGACCAGCGGTGTCCACCGCGAGCGTGGTAACGCCGGGCTTTCCCCGCACTTCCTCGTCGTAGTACGCCTCCAAGCCCGAGCGACCGACGGCGTCGGTACGTCGCAGCCGGTCGGATGCGGTTGTCGGCCCTTGCTCCTCGAGTTGTTCCTCGGTCAACGGACCGAGGTAACCCAGCAGGTGAGCGGCGTTGACGTTGAAGGGGGCGGGGTATTCGCGAATCGCATCGAGTCGCGCATCGACACCCCGATACACCTGCCCCTGTTCCATGATGGTGAGCGCCGTCTGCGGATCAACGTCTTGGGCGATCGGCACCGGCTGGTACGGGGAACCGTTCCAGCACACCGGCGGCGGCTTCGCGCCCTCGGACCCGCACGGCTTCAAGCGGTCGGCGATTTCCTCCGCCGGGAGGTCCAGGATCCGTCCCAATCGCTCAATCACGGCTTCGCCGCCATCGGGCTCGCGGCTGAGCTCGATCTTGTCCACCGTGATCACCAGCGACGTGCGATTCGACACCAAGGGTCGACCGACTTGGTCGAGGATAAGACCACGCACCGCGGGTTCGACGACTTCGCGAACGGTGTTGTTCACGGCGGCGACCTTGTATTCCTCCCCCGTCATGACCTGGAGGTAGAACAGCCGCCCGATCAGGGTGAGAACGAGGGAAAGCATGAGGGCCCCAAGCACGAACAGCCGCACATTCGACCGTTGACTCATGAACACCTCCTGTCCGCTCGTCCGCTCGTCTACCGCTCACCGCCGGGCGTTTGCACGCCCTGATCCTCGGACGCCCTGATCTTCCGACGCCCCAGGGGCCGGGTGTGTTCCCTAGTCCAGGTACGCCTCCGGCACCAATCGCCGGGAGAGCACCCCGACGAGGGGGATCATCACTCGTCCGAGAATAAGCCCGTACAGCACTGTGGTCAGTGTCACACCCGGGACGACGTCCCAAACGATGCGCTCGCTGCCCAGCACTGCACTCAGCAGTGCGGTGGCCAGAGCGGCGCCGCCACAGGCCGCACCGGCGACCAGCGACATCACCCAGATATTCGACTCCTCGCGGTCCATGAAGACACCGACGGCCAAACCCACTGCGACTAGCACGATCGACGCCAATCCGACGATGGCATCCGAGGGTGTCGCAATGTCCAGGAGTGCGCCGCCGAGAAACCCGGTCAGGGCGCCTGGGCCCGGCCCGAGCGCCAACGCCACCGCAACGACGGTCACCACGACCAGGTCCGGTGTCGCGCCCGGCAGGCCCAACCGGCTCAACACGGTCGTCTGCAACACGACCGCTGCCAGCAGCAGCGAGGCGATGACCACCAACTGACGGACAACCACCGGCTAGTTCTCGTTTCCATTTGCCGAGTCCGCGCCTGCCGGGTTCGTATTTGACGAACCAGCATCCGACGAATCAACCTCGCCGTCCACGGTCGCCTCATCACCGGCATCGGCGTTAGCCTCCGCGCTGCCTTCGTCAATGCTCTCGCCTTCGACAGTTTCGTCTCGGGGTGGGAGAACGGAGTCGCGCGGATCATCTCGCGGGGGCCGGATGATCACACCGACGACGCTCAACTGCGACACGTCGACGAACGGACGAACGGTGGCGACCCGGGCCAACTGTCCGGCGCTACCGGTGATGTCCGCGACCTCGCCGATCGGGATCCCAGGGGCGTATGGACGCCCTCCGCGCGACCCGAACGTCACGAGCGCGTCCCCGATGACCAACTCGGCTAAGGGATCGAGAAGTTGGAACTCCATCGAGTCTTGCCGCCCGGTTCCCGAGACGATGCCGATCTCCTCTGTTGTCGCCACCCGTCCACCAACGGCTGAGGACACATCCACCAGCAGCACGACGGTCGACGTCGTCGGGTTCACCTTCAGGACCCGGCCGACCAGGCCAGCACCGTTGATGACCGTCATGTCCTTTTCGATCCCGTCGAGGGATCCGGCATCAATGCCCACGGTCCAGGCGAAGTCCTGGGCCGGACCGACGCTGATCACCTCCGCCGGCGTGACCCGGTACCGCCCGGTCGAAGAGACGCGCAGCAACTCGTCCAGGGCCCGGGCGCGCGCCCGGTCGGACAATGTGGCGGAAAGTTCCTCGCTGAGCTTCGCGTTCTCTTCCCCGAGTTCGGCGATCTGGCTTGCTTGATCACGCCACGTGGAGTACGAGGCGCGCGCTCCGCTGAACGGCGACACAACGACGTTCACACCCTCTTGCAGAACACCGACGACGGCGCTCGCGGCAGCGCGAGCACTGGACAGAGGGCCGTCGCCGCCGCGCAGATCCAAGATCACGAAGGTCAGCGATGCGACGAGCAGTGTCGCGATCGTGATCCTGATTCTGCGTGAGGGCATGTGTCGAGTTTTCCTCGTTCGATCAACCGAGCCGCAGCGTGCGGCCTACCGTGACTATCTTCGGGGTTCGGGGACGAGAACCTGCTGGAGCGCCTCGAATTCCTCCACGCACTTACCTGACCCGAGTGCCACGCACTCCAACGGGCGCTCAGCGACGATGATCGGCATTCCAGTCTCGTGCCTGAGCCGCTCGTCCAATCCCTGCAGTAGTGCTCCGCCACCGGTCAAGACGATGCCTCGGTCCATGATGTCGCCAGACAGCTCCGGCGGCGTTCTATCCAGCGTTGCTTTCACCGCGTCGACGATCGCGTTCACCGGCTCGTCCATCGCGCGACGGATCTCCTCGGCCGACACCACGATCGTGCGCGGTAGGCCGGTGACGAGGTCACGTCCCCGGATCTCCGCGTGCGGTTCGTCCGGGCTGGGGAACGCGGAGCCGACGGCCACCTTGATCTCTTCCGCGGTGCGCTCGCCGAGCATCATCGAGTACTCCTTCTTGGTGTACTGGATGATCGAGTTGTCGAGTTCGTCTCCGCCGACGCGAACCGACAGGCTCGTAACGATGCCGCCGAGCGAAATCACCGCGACTTCGGATGTGCCACCGCCAATGTCGACGACCATGTTTCCTGTCGGCTCGTGGACCGGTAGCCCTGCGCCGATAGCCGCCGCCATCGGCTCTTCGATGATGAAGACCTTGCGAGCACCGGCGGCGTAGCCGGCGTCCTTGACCGCGCGTTGTTCTACGCCGGTGATGCCCGACGGAACACACACGATCAGTCGAGGCTTCGCCAAGTAGCGGCGGCGGTGGACTTTCTGGATGAAGTAGCGAAGCATCCGCTCGGTCGTGTCGAAGTCGGCGATGACGCCGTCCTTGAGTGGTCGGATCGCCACGATGCTTCCCGGGGTCCGGCCGATCATCCGCTTGGCTTCCGAGCCGACGGCGAGGATGCCGCCGGAGTTGCTGTTGATCGCCACCACGGAGGGCTCGTTCAGAACGATGCCGCGGCCACGCACGTAGACCAGCGTGTTCGCCGTGCCAAGGTCGACGGCCATATCGCGGCCGACGAACGAGGTGCTGGCAGCCATAACGCGACCTCTCTACGGGGAAGTAACTTTTGGCGCCCGGGGGCGCTGGGCTTCAAGGCTACCCCTCACCTGTTCGGCCCGTCTTACCTCTAGCTCCCGGAGCCTGATCTCGCGTCGTTCCACCCAGCCGGCCTGGGCGTCCACCGGGGCGAGCCCGAAGGCCTCGGTGACCACGGCTCCGAGGTCCGCGCGGTAGTCGTGACCGTAGCTGCGGAAGTCACCCGGGCTCACGTCGGTCGCGAACAGGGTGTCGACGAGGACCTGCGCCCAGGTGACGCCTATCCGCCACTGCATGTCCGGGGGCACTCCCCTCCCCTGGGCCGGCGACAGCCACGTCGGCCGGGTGTGGGCGAGGTCTGATCGAAATCGCACGACCGGATCTCCGTCGTGTTCAAGGAACCACACGCGCGGTGTCGGGCGCTCACGAAGCACCTGCTCTATCTGCGCGGGTCTATCCAGCGTGACCGCGACGTGGTCGAACGCTCGATGAACGTCGTCGTAATCGACGCCCCCGGGTGTGCCGACCCACAACGCCGCGTCGATACCAAAACGATCGAGATCCGCGACGCCTGCAGCAAGAGCGGCCTGTTGCACTTTCGCTCCCAAGCTCTCCCCGAAAAGCAGCAATCGCGGTCGCGCGGATCGTTCGTCGCACTCCGCGGTGATGGCCTCCAGCAACGCCTGTTGTGTGCGGCGCGCAAGGTCGACTCGGTTCAGCGACAGGAAACTTGGCAGCAGCCCGTAACCCACGGCCACCGATGCACAGTCACCTCGGGAGAGGAGTTCTACGACATCGACCGGGGTGGCGTTCGCGTAGCCCGTTCCGGCCGGAGCCTGAATGACGAGGTGGGAGCGGTCGAACGCACCCGTTCGGCGCAGTTCCGCCATTGCGAGATCCACCCGCTGCTGCACGCTGGCCCCGGCGTCCAACCCGACGAACACGCGAATGGGCTCGGCGATGGGCTCGGCTCCGGTGACGAAGCGGACGTCGTCACCGGTGGTGGCGGTTCCGACGTATCGCGCGCCTTCGCGGCCAACTCCGCGCGGATCGACGAGGGATCCGGGCCCGGTCGACACCAAGGGGCTCACCGGGGGTTCGCGAAAGCCGGGGTCGAGGTCACGGGCTGCATTCGCGGTGTTGGTCAAAAAGCGCCTGCGCGCGACGACGGTTCCGGCGACGAGGCTCGCCACAGCGACGCTCGCGACGCCCACGCCCACGCCCACGCCAGATGCCCGAGCGCGGTCGCTCTCAGCGGCGGAAACAGATCGTGCGAGGCGAAGCACAGACCATCCGACCAACGGTGGGCCGACGACGGTCGTGGCACCGAGTCCGGTGAGGGCGACGGGAAACAACGTGCGCACACGACTTGGCCACTCCATCAAGGAGGGACCGATGATGCGCACCTGTGCCTACCAGCCCAGACCTACTAACCCCGACCTGCTAGCCCAGGGCGGGGAAAAACAGCGCGATCTCTCGCGCAGCCGACTCCGGTGAGTCCGAGCCGTGCGTGACGTTCATCTGTGTTTCGGTCGCGAGGTCACCGCGGATCGTTCCGGGCGCCGCAGCGGCCGGGTTGGTCGCTCCCATCATCGATCGCCACGACGCGATCGCCTCGGGGCCCTCGATGACCGCGGCCACCAGCGACCCACCGGTAATGAAGTCGACGAGGTCAGCGAAGAACGGCTTGTCCTGATGCTCGCCGTAGTGCTCCTCGGCGACAGCACGCTCGAGGGTGCGCATCTGAAGGGCGATAACAGCGAAGCCTTTGCGCTCGATGCGCGAGAGCACTTCACCGACGAGTCCACGCTGAACGCCGTCGGGCTTGATGAGAACGAGGGTGCGCTCGGTCACAACTCTTCCTTCCACGGGGTGGGTGTGCCCCGGAGCCTAGTTGTCCGCACCAGTGCCATCGGACTCGGCGGCGCGCTCGGCCCGCAGTGCGTCGATTCGGCTGCCGTTGCGCACCGCGAAGAACCACAAAACCACGAAGATGCCGCCGACAATCCACATAGACGGCACCCATAAACCCCAGGCGAGAACGAAACCTTGCAAGACCCACCCGACGGTGACCCCGAACGGGCGCCCGAGCGTTCCGACGCCGGCGATCAACGCGAGCGCCAGCACCCCGCCGATGAGCAGCGACCGGCGCGCGCCGCCGACCGCACCGGTGCCCGCGGCGACCAGCGCCGCAAGAAAGACGACGATCGCTTCGAGGACCAGAACCGTCGAGCCGAGGACGCGCATCACGCCATCCTGTCGTCGTCAGCGGCATCGGGCATGTCGGGCCGCCGCATCTCTCGGGCGAACAAGCGCAGAACATCCCCCACCAGGACCACCGATCCGGTCACCAGAACGCCCGATCCCCCGACATCACCGTCAGCGTCGGCGATACCCATCGCACGGTCAACGGCGTCGAGCAGCTCATCCTCGACGACGACGTCCTTGCCGGAGAAATAGTTCTCCGCCACTCGCGCGAGATCGTCCGCCGGTAGCGCTCGAGGAGATCCCGGGGTCGTCACGATCAACTCGTCCAACACCGGCTCAAGAGCTTCGAGCACACCATGGGCGTCCTTATCCGACAGCAGACCCACCACGCCGATCAATCGGTCGAAGGTGAAGGAGTCGTGGATCGCAGCAGCCAGCGCGCGAGCGCCATGCGGATTGTGCGCAGAGTCGACCAGCACCGTGGGGTCCAGGCGCACCGCGTGCAACCGACCCGAACTATCCGCCGACGCGAATCCCTCGCGCACGATGTCGACGTCGAGTGCCTCATCGCCGGAACCAAGAAAGGCCTCGACCGCCGCGAGGGCAAGACACGCGTTCGACGCCTGATGCTCACCGAAGAACGGCACAAAGACCTCGTCGTAGTCGCCGCGCAGTCCACGCATCGAAACCAACTGTCCACCCACCGCGACGTCGCGAGACAGCAACCCGAAGTCCTCCGTTTCGATCTTCAGCGGCACATCGAGTTCACTCGCTCGGGTCACGATGACCGGTCGCGCGTCGTCGGTTTGGCAAGAAGTGACGGCGATGCACCCGGGAGCGATGATGCCGGCCTTCTCGCCGGCTATCTGCTCGATCGTGTCGCCGAGATACTCGGCGTGGTCCATACCGATCGGGGTGATGACCGCGACCGATGCGGCGGCCACGGATGTCGCATCCCAGGTGCCGCCCATGCCGACTTCGATGACGGCGACATCGACGGGGGCGTCGGCGAAGGCCGCGTAGGCCAGCGACGTAAACACTTCGAAGTAGGACAGCGGAACACCGCCTGCGTCGGTGGAGTTCTTGTCCACCAGCCGTACGTACGGCTCGATGTCATTCCAGGTGTCCACAAGCCGCTCGGCGGTCACCGGTTCGCCGTCGAGTCGTATCCGCTCACGGGCATCCACGAGGTGCGGCGAGGTGAACAGGCCGGTGCGAAGCCCGTAGGCGCGGAGAACCGACTCGATCATGCGTGCGGTGGACGTCTTGCCGTTGGTGCCCGCGACCTGGATGACCGGATAGGCGCGTTGCGGATCACCCAGCAGTTCCATCACCGACACGATTCGCGTCAACGACGGATCGATGATCGATTCCGGCCACCGCGATTCGAGTTCGGCCCAAAGTTGGGGAAGGTCCACCACGCGAGCGTAGCCAGACGCAGGTTCTCTTAGGATGAAGCATCATGTCCGATTCGACGTCACCGTTTGCTGCCTCGGCCTCGTCGACGGTGCCGGACAAGCCAACCCTCGATGGGATCGAAGCAAAATGGTCGGCGGCCTGGGAGGAACAGGGCACGTTCGGGTTCGATCGCAGCAAAACCCGCGACCAGGTGTACTCGATCGACACTCCCCCACCGACGGTGAGCGGCTCGCTGCACGTCGGGCACGTGTTCTCCTACACCCACACCGACTGCATGGCGCGCTACAAGCGGATGCGCGGCTTCGAGGTCTTCTACCCGATGGGCTGGGACGACAACGGCCTGCCGACCGAGCGCCGCGTGCAGAACTACTACGGCGTTCGCTGCGATCCGTCGCTGCCGTACGACCCCGATTTCGAGCCGCCCGAGAAGCCGGACGCCAAGAACCAGTTGCCGATCAGTCGCCGCAACTTCGTCGCGCTGTGCGAGCGCCTGACCGTCGAGGACGAGAAGGCGTTCGAGGAACTGTGGCGTCGGATGGGCCTGAGCGTCGACTGGACGCAGACTTACCAGACCATCGACCACAACGCCCAGCGCACGAGTCAGTTGGCGTTCCTACGCAATCTTGCTCGCGGTGAGGCGTACCAGGCGGAGGCGCCGACCCTGTGGGACGTGACGTTCCGCACCGCGGTTGCTCAGGCCGAACTCGAGGACCGCGAACGCGACAGCGCGTATCACCGCATCGGTTTTCCCATCTCGAGTCAGGACGACCCCGAGCGAATCTTCATCGAGACCACCCGACCGGAATTACTCGCCGCATGCGTCGCCCTCGTCGCGCACCCCGACGACGAGCGTTATCAACCGCTGTTTGGCAGCACGGTGCGAACACCGGCGTTCGACGTGGAGGTGCCGGTCGTCGCGCATGCGCTCGCCGATCCCGAGAAAGGCTCGGGAATCGCGATGATCTGCACGTTCGGTGACCTCACCGACGTCACCTGGTGGCGAGAGTTGCAGCTCCCCACCCGACCGATCATCGGCTGGGACGGTCGCGTGATCCGAGAAACACCCGCGTGGATCGCAACGCCAGACGCCGCGGCGTTCTACGAGCGGATCACCGGGGCCACTGCCCACACCGCCAAGGAGCGGATGGTGGAGATCCTCCGCGAGACCGGGCACATCGACGGCGACCCACGACCGATCACTCATCCAGTGAAGTTCTTCGAAAAAGGAGACAAGCCGCTCGAGATCGTCACCACCCGTCAGTGGTACATCACCAACGGTGGCCGTGACGCGGAGCTGCGCGAGAAATTGCTGGCGCGCGGACGCGAACTCATCTGGCATCCCGACCACATGAAGGTTCGATACGAGAACTGGGTCGAAGGGTTGAACGGCGACTGGTTGATTTCCCGTCAGCGCTTCTTCGGCGTCCCGCTGCCGCTGTGGTACCGGCTGGACGCAGACGCGAACCCGGTGTACGACGGCCCCCTGATCCCGTCGGAGGATCGATTGCCGATCGATCCGTCGAGCGACGTTCCCGACGGCTTCACCGAGGATCAACGCGGACAACCCGGGGGCTTCATCGGCGACCCGGACGTGATGGACACCTGGGCGACGAGCTCCCTGAGCCCGCAGATCGCCGGTGGATGGGAACGCGACCCGGATCTGTGGAGTCGCGTCTATCCGATGGATGTTCGTCCGCAAGCACACGAAATCATCCGCACCTGGCTGTTCTCGTCCGTTGTTCGCGCGCACCTCGAGGATGACTGCTTGCCGTGGTCGAACGCGGCAATCTCCGGATGGATTCTGGATCCCGATCGCAAGAAGATGAGCAAGTCCAAGGGCAACGTCGTCACGCCGATGGACCTGCTGGATGAGTACTCCTCCGACGCCGTTCGCTACTGGGCGGCATCGGGGCGTCCGGGCACCGATACCGCCTTCGACATCGGCCAAATGAAGATCGGTCGGCGGCTCGCGATCAAGGTGCTCAACGCCAGCAAGTTCGTCTTGTCGATGGGCGTCGTGGACGACGTCTCGGCGATTACTCGACCGTTGGATTTGTCCATGCTGGCGATGCTGCGTGACGTGGTGGATCGAGCGACCCAAACGTTTGAGAACTACAACTACGCCCGCGCGCTCGAACTTGCCGAGTCGTTCTTTTGGACGTTCACCGACGATTACGTCGAGCTGGTCAAGGAACGCGCCTATGGTGGCCAGGGAGAGCAGGCGGGAGCGAGCGCGAAGGCGGCCCTGTCTCTCGCGTTGTCTGTCCAACTGCGCCTGTTCGCCCCGTTCCTGCCGTTCACCACCGAAGAGGTGTGGTCGTGGGTCAATGACTCGTCGATCCACCGGGCCTCGTGGCCGCAGGTCGAGGAGTTCTCAGCGCTGCCGGAAGGAGACCCCGGAGTACTGGAAGCAACCGGTCGGGCTCTCAGCGGAGTGCGGAAGGTGAAGTCGGAGCAGAAAGTCTCGATGCGGGCCCACGTCTCGTCGGCGACGATCTCAGGCCCAGGTGCCGATATCGAGCGCATCCGCCAGGCGCTGGAGGATCTGGCAGCCGCGGGGAACATCGAGGGGATGAATGTGACCGATGGGTCCAAAACTCTTCAGGTAGAGGCAGAACTAGCCCCCGTGGAGTAGTCGTGAGCACCTTGGTGATGTCACTCGGCATGATCGCGTTCTTGGCTGTGGTGATGGCCATCGCGTGGCGCTGCTACCAGCGGCACGCAACCCAGGCAGCAGAGCGCTCCCGCGCCGCCATGGTGCAACTGCTCACCGATTCCGAGGTCGTCGCCGTCCAATCTCACGGCGAGAACTCAGGACAAAACCAGGGCGAAAGCGCGCACGACGCGACGGCTCCTACGGATCACGCATCGGGCACTGATCGCTTGGCTGCGCACGACGCCGAGGCGTTCGACGCGCTGGTCGAGAACTTCCACTCGGATTCCTCTGACGAGCGCTAAGCGTTCGTCTGCTGCACGGCAAGGAGATCACCCCGGACAGCGACTTGCTGCACGAATTGAATCGCTGATCACATAAATCAGGGGCACAAAGCGACACGCGCTACGCGAGGTTCGCCTCGCTGGTCGACCTACGCGGACTTCTCGCGCGGAGCCGCATCCACTTCAAGCGGCACAATGGTGGGGTTGACCTTGTCGCGAACGACCTCACCGCTGATGACGACCTTTGCGACATCCTCGCGGCTCGGCACGTCATACATCACGTGTAGGAGAACGTCCTCCAAGATCGCACGCAGTCCTCGCGCCCCCGTGCCACGCATCAGCGCAAGTTCTGCGATCTCCTCGAGCGCATCGGCAGCGAACTCCAACTCGACGCCGTCAATCTCGAAGAGCCGCTGGTATTGCTTGACGAGGGCGTTCTTGGGTTCGGTGAGAACCTCGATGAGTGCCTCGCGGTCGAGTTGGGTGACCGACGTGAATACCGGTAGGCGACCGATGAACTCCGGGATCATCCCGTATTTGAGTAGGTCCTCGGGCATAGCGTGCGAGAAGACATCCTCGACCGCAGCGGTCTCCTCGCGTTCACCGTCGACAAGGTCGTAGGTGAACCCGAGGTTCTTCCTCCCGAGACGCCGCTCAACGATCGTGTCCAACCCGGCGAAGGCGCCACCGACGATGAACAGCACATTGGTCGTGTCGATCTGGATGAACTCCTGATGCGGGTGCTTACGTCCACCCTGGGGAGGCACTGATGCCGTTGTTCCCTCGAGGATCTTCAGCAGCGCCTGCTGCACGCCCTCACCACTGACGTCCCGGGTGATCGACGGGTTCTCGCTCTTGCGGGCGACCTTGTCGATCTCGTCGATGTAGATGATGCCGGTCTGCGCCCGATTGACGTCGTAGTCGGCCGCCTGGATGAGCTTGAGCAGGATGTTCTCGACATCCTCGCCGACATACCCGGCTTCGGTGAGGGCCGTCGCGTCGGCGATCGCGAACGGCACGTTCAAGATCCGTGCCAGCGTCTGGGCGAGCAGCGTCTTGCCCGATCCGGTAGGGCCGAGCAGCATGATGTTGGACTTGGCAACCTCGACAACATCCTCGCGAGGCTTCTCGCGGGCTTCGGCCTGGACTCGCTTGTAGTGGTTGTAGACGGCGACCGACAGGGCCTTCTTGGCCGGGTCCTGTCCGATGACGTACTGGTCGAGGAACTCGTAGATTTCCCGCGGCTTGGGCAGTTCCCCGCCGACCGGCGACTCGACCGCCTCGCTGAGTTCCTCTTCGATGATCTCGTTGCACAGGTCGATGCACTCGTCGCAGATGTAGACCCCGGGGCCGGCAATGAGCTTCTTGACCTGCTTTTGGCTTTTGCCGCAGAAAGAACACTTCAAAAGGTCGCCACTCTCCCCGATGCGAGCCACGGCGCGCCCCTTCCTGCCTCGCGGCCCATGGGGACGAATATCGCCCGACGAGCCGACGGCCCCACCATCGTTGGCAGGGCACGCAAGACCGTACCCCGATCTCGTCGATCGTGCCTAGATATCCGCGCGCCGAGCCAGGATGGAAGTCTCGACCGGTGGTCGAGGGTGGCGTCAGACCTTCCGAGAGGAGATCACCTGATCGATGATCCCGTACTCCTTGGCCATATCCGCAGTGAGGATCTTGTCCCGCTCGATGTCATGCTCGATCTGCTCCTCGGACCGACCGGTATGCCGCGCCAGGATGACTTCCATTTCCTTACGCATGCGCAGAATCTCGTTCGCCTGAATCTCGATATCCGAGCCCTGGCCCCCACCTTCGGTGTACGGCTGATGGATGAGGACGCGGGCGTGCGGCAGGGCGAATCGCTTGCCGGCCGTCCCGGCGGCTAAGAGCACCGACGCCGCAGATGCCGCCTGCCCCAGGCAGACCGTCTGCACCTGCGGCTTGACGAACTGCATGGTGTCGTAGATCGCGGTCATCGCGGTGTACGAGCCACCGGGTGAGTTGATGTAGATCTGGATGTCTCGATCGGGATCCATCGACTCCAACGTGAGCAACTGCGCCATGACGTCGTCCGCCGACGCGTCGTCGATCTGCACGCCCAGGAAGATGATGCGCTCCTCGAACAACTTCGTGTACGGGTTATGGACGCGCTCACCGTTGGCGGTGCGCTCGCGGAACTCCGGAATGATGTACCGGCTGGACGGCGACTGCGCCAGGAAGGGAACGTCACTCACTTGGCACTTCCCTTCTTGCCCGGTGCGTCCGCATCCGTGCTGTAGACAACATCGATGAGTCCGTACTCACGCGCCTCTTCGGCCGTGAACCAACGGTCCCGGTCAGAATCCGTCTCGATCTGTTCCACCGTTTGGCCGCTGTGATCGGCGATCAGACTCGCCATCCGCTTCTTAATGAACAGCATCTGCTCGGCCTGAATCTTGATATCTGACGCTGTACCGCCGATACCGCCGAGCGGCTGATGCATCATGATCCGCGTGTTGGGCGTCGCATAACGCTTACCCGGAGCGCCCGCACACAGCAGGAACTGGCCCATGGACGCCGCCAGCCCCATCGCCACCGTCGCGACAGCATTAGGGATCAACTGCATGGTGTCGTAGATGACCATGCCCGCGGTGATCGAGCCACCCGGTGAGTTGATGTAGAGCGAGATATCCCGCTCATGATCTTCGGCCGCGAGCACCTGCAACTGCTTGGCGATGCGATCGGAGTTCTCGTCGCGCACCTCACCCTCGAGCCAGATGATGCGTTCACGCAGTAGCCGCTCGTCGAGCATGTCGCCGAAGCCGCTCAATCCGCTGCTGGGTGCACGGAAATCGGGGGTGCTCACGCTGTTCACCAACTCCCTATCGATGTGGATTTCCGAGCCTAACGGCGATTACCGAACAACACCCGCTCGCGGGCCTGTGGTTCGCCGTCAGCCGAACTACTGACCGGACTCCGCGGCGGCCATCTGCGCCTGGAGTTGCGCCATCTGGGCCGCCTGCATGGCTTCGTTGAGTTCGGATTCCAGAGCCTGCAGGTCGACGGCGTCTCCATTGCTGTCGGTGACGGTCGCGTTCTCCAGCACCAAGGCCAGAGCCTTCGAGCGGCGAATGTCCGACAGGGCCATCGACACCTGACCGGACTCCACAAGCGCCTGTGCCAGGGCGTCCGGAGCCATGCCGTACCGGGGCGCCTGCTGCATCAGCCAGTTGGACAACTCCGATTCACCCACCGAGACCTCCTCGACCTCGGCGATGCGATCGAGGATGAACTGGCTCTTCAGGGCCTCGCGGGACTGCTGCTCGATCTCCCCGCGGTGCTCGTCGGAGGCTTCGTGGCCGTCTTCGAAGTGGGCGTCGACCTCGGCCGCGATCACGCCTTCGGGCACGGGAATATCGACAGAGGCCATCAATGCCTCGTTGACCTTCTCGCGCGCCTGCTGCCCCTGCTCCATTCGCTTGAGCCGGCCCACGCGGCTACGCGCGTCCTCGCGGAGTTCGTCGACCGTGTCGAACTCTGAGGCCATCGTCACGAACTCCTCGTCGAGGGCCGGCAGTTCACGCTCACGGACCGCGGTGACGGTCGCAGTGACGGTCAGCGACACCCCGGCCCAGTCTCCGTTGCTCGGAGTGAACGGGAACGTGCGCGTTTCTCCGGTGCTCGCGCCGCGTACCGCGTCGTCGAAGCCGGGCAGCATGCCATCGGTACCCATCTCGTAGGACATGGCACTGCTGGAGAGGTCGTCGACCTCGTCGCCAGAGTCGGTCGATCCCGAGATATCAACTAACAGGACATCCCCGTCGGCGCACGCCCGGTCAACGTCCTTGAGTGACGCGAAGCGGGTGCGCAGGTTGTCGATGTGCTCGTCGATGTCCGAGTCGCTCGCTTCGGCGGCATCCACCTCGACGGTGATCGCTTTGTAGTCGGGGAGTTCGAATTCCGGTCGGATATCCACCTCGGCGGTGAAGGTGACCTTCTCGCCGTCCTCGATCTCGGTGACGTCGACCTCCGGCCGGCCTACTGGGACAATCTCCTTCTCCCGCAGGGCGTCCTCGTACGCCTTCGGCACAGCGTCGTTGATCGCTTCCTCGATAACCGCGCCGCGGCCGAAACGTTGCTCGATCACCCGCGCGGGAACCTTGCCCTTGCGAAAGCCCGGCACCGATACCTGCTTAGCGATGGATGCGTACGCCTTATCGAAACTCGGCTGCAACTCATCGAAGGGCAGCTCGACGGTCAACTTTACACGGGTCGGGCTCAGTGACTCGAGGTCGGTCTTCACGTACATCTCCAGTGTTGGTGATCACGGCGCCGGGCGGCACTCATGGTCGGGGCGGGGAGACTCGAACTCCCGATCTCCTGCTCCCAAAGCAGGCGCGCTAGCCACTACGCTACGCCCCGCGCTAGCCGGCACATCCTACGGGCGAGCGTCAGCCCTCGAATGTCCGGTCTACCGGCGAAAACGGGAAGTCTTCCGCCCATCGAGCCGACACCCCTTGCATGAACTGGACCTCGGGTGCACGTGACGAGAACGACTCGTCTCTGCTCGTGCTGGCCGCAGCCGGGCTGGCAGCCCTGGTGCTGGCTGCGATTCCCGTCCTGGAGACTCGTGGCAACAGTGCCATCCAGGCCCCCAGTGGCTACCTTCCGGACGTGTCGAACGTCAGCGTCGATCTCGAAGTGACTGTGCCGCCTGTCGGCGGTGGATGGACCGCCGGCCAGATCATGCTCGAGTCCTAGGAGCGTCGCCTCGAGGCTTCGTAGGCAGCGATGTATTCCTCGACGCTCATTCGACGCACCGCCCTCTCGATGGCGTCAAGTGGCAGCCGCTCCAGACGTGTGAAGCGAACGCACGATTTCCCGATATCCATCGGCTTGCCGGATGCCGCGTACTCGTTCTCGAAATCCTGACGGATCGTCGGATCTGCGTAGATGCAGTGCAAATAGACGGCCATGTGTCGTTTCTGATTGGCCAACTCAGCGAACAGTAACGGCTGGCTGTTGTAGGTATCGGGGTATCGCTCCAGCGGGATTTCAAACGAGATCATTCCCCAATTCAGGGTCTCGACCACGCCCGAGGGGATCGCGGCCAGGATCGAGGCGCGCACTGCCTCGAGGTCGCCACGACGGTCGTCAGGCAATTCGTCAAGGTACTCAGCTACCGAGGTCGCGTCACTTCTCACGCTCGCCGCTCTCGTTGATGTCGTCGATTCGTCGATCTCGTCGATCTCGTAACGTCCTGGCCGCCTTCGAAGCCTCCTGATGCCCTTCCACGTCGAGTCGGTCGGTAGCATGAGGCCGCCTCACGCGGGTGTAGCTCAATGGTAGAGCCCCAGCCTTCCAAGCTGGTTGTGCGAGTTCGATTCTCGTCACCCGCTCTCTCTCAGGGAACTTTTCGTGTCCTTCGGCGGTCTTATAGTCAAATAATTCCGCTGGGAGGGTCTACGGCTGTCGCGCTACTGGAGTGTCGCAGATCCGCCGTTACTTGGGCCGTTCCATCAAGCTCGCTGAGCGCATAGACACCGTCGTACAACGATTGCGACAGGACCGCGAAACCTTCGCACCGACCCGAGCTCAAAGAAGAATTTGCCTGCGTCAACCATTGCTGGGCTGCGGGAAGAAGTTCGCACTCCTCTCCAGATCCCTCAGCGCACACATCACTGCGACCAAACAGCATGATCATGGAATCGACGTCCAGATTTCCTTCGCCTTGCCAATTCGCGAAGGAAAAGCCGTCACTGGCAACCGTGAATCCCGTCGACAGACACCCGTCCTCCTCGGAGCACGCACCCAGTGCCGATGACTCTTGCCCGTCAGCGTCGGAAGAGGTGGAAGGCGACTTCCCCGAGGACGAGGAATCGTCGCCGGCGGAGGAATCAGACAGGCCCTGCGTGCCGGCGGAACAGCCGGTCAGCGCAAGAACGAGGGTCGCTCCGAGAGCAACAAGGCCTTTCACTCCAAAATTCGCCACGGACATATGCGCATTTCCTAATGACACAAAAATCTCTTTTATATAGTTTTTTGCCTGCATCCGGCCGTAGCCCAAGCTTCCTTTGGCTACTTTCCGCCCACCGTGTTCCAATGGCGCCATGGAGCCCACGCTGCCAAGCCAGCGCAAAGACGCCCTGGTAGCGCCCTCGTCTACAGCGACCACCTCCCTTGCAGATCCAACGAAGGCCGGCGCTAGCCCCGATTCCGAATCCTCTGCCGGTAGCCCGGTGGGGCGGCGCATTGTGCTCGGCATGATCGGACTCGGTGCCGTTGGCGTCCTCTTGGGACGTCAGGCCCAAGAGGCGATCACCAGCACGGTGAGCGCAACGGTTCCCGGCCTCGGCAGCATCATCCCTGCAGCCGGGGGATTTCGGATTTACACGGTCACCGGCGGATACCCGGCCATGGACCCGGCGGACTACCGACTCGACGTCACCGGCAACGTCACCACGCCACTGTCGCTGACCATGGCGGATCTCGCGGACCTACCCCAAACGAGCATGACTAAGGACTTCCAGTGCGTCACCGGTTGGCGGGTCGACGACGTTCTCTGGTCCGGGGTTCTGCTCAGCGACGTTCTTGCTGCCGCGGGCGCGAGCACCACCAGTTCAGCGCTGCGCTTTTTCTCCTTTGACGGTGCTTACACCGAGTCGCTGACCATGGATCAAGCACTCCGTGATGACGTCCTCGTGGCGACGTCGATGTTCGGCGAGCCCGTGACCCGCGAGCACGGCGGCCCCGTTCGCTTATACGTGGCGCCGATGTACGGGTACAAGTCCCTGAAGTGGATGTCGGGCATCGAGGTGGTCGATGAAGTGGTTCCCGGTTATTGGGAGGTCCGCGGCTACGACATCGACGCGTGGGTGGGAGCGTCCAATGGACGCGACGACGAGCCCATCGCCTGACGCACGCATCGCGCGTTTCTCCCGCGCGGAGCGCTGGGTGCACCGCAGCATCACCGTGCTCATGATCGTCCTCATCGCGACCGCGGCGGCGCTGTACTTCCCCGACATCAGCGTGCTGGTGGGGAACCGCCCCATCGTCAGCAACATCCACGTCATCGCCGGCTTCGTCATACCTATCCCCCTGATCCTCGCCCTCGCCTCCCGAGCCTTTCGGCAGGACGCTGAGTTATTGAACCGTTTCACCGCGCAGGACTGGAAGTGGCTTCGTTCACGAGATCGGCGATCAGGACGGATCCCGGTGGGCAAATTCAATGCAGGTCAGAAGCTCAACGCGGCGTTCTCCGTCGGTTCGATCATCATCATGCTCGCCACCGGCTCCATCATGTTCTTCAATTCATGGTTTCCCGACGACATTCGCACCGGCGCCACGTTCGTGCACGACTGGTTGACCCTCGCCATCGTCGCTGTCGTTGTCGGCCACACCTACAAAGCGCTCATGGATGCCGAAGCCCGAACCGGAATGCGCACCGGACATGTGTCGGCTCGCTGGGCCGCCCGCGAGCACGGACAGTGGGCCGAAAAGCAACGGCTCGGCGGCTAGTAACCCAACCAAAAATCCATCCACCGGATGAAGATCAAGGCGAGCACCACCAGGTAGCTCGCGCCGATCAGAATCCAACGCAAAGACCCCACCGTTTGGGCAACCGCCCCTGGCCCCGACCGGCCACTCAATCGCCCGGCGGCCGCGTTATCTGCGGTCACCATCCAGAACACCGGGATCGTGGCCGCCCAGACGACCATGCACCACGGGCACAGCGCACCGATGACATACAGGCTCTGGGTAATCAGCCAGATGGCGAAACCGAACCCGAACAGCGCACCGAGATTGAGCCCCAGCCACACCCACCGGGGCAATTCGACCTTGGACAGCAACAAAACGCCCATAGAAATAACAACGGGAAAACCGATTAACCCCAACATGGGGTTGGGGAAACCGAAAGCCGATGCCTGATCGGTCGTGATGATGGAGCCACAGGACAGCACCGGGTTGATGTCGCATTCGGGAATGTAGTTCGGGTCCGCCGTGACTGCGATCTTCTCCAAGGTCAACTCGAAGGCGGCCAGCAGGCCGAAGAACCCCCCGACGATCAACACCCAGGGCGTCACCCGATAGGAACTCACGTTACGACGATATCTCGCAGCGCGGCAATCAGCCGATCGACGTCGGTCTCGTCGGTGTAGGGGGCCAAACCCGCGCGAATCGCACCACCAGAGCCCAGGCCAAGCGATCGACACGGCTCGTAGGCGTAGAACGAGTCCGCCGGAGCGTTGATCTGCTTGTCGGCCAAGCGACGCGCCAGCTCCGCGCTATCCCATCCATCGATAGTGAAGAACTCCGTCGGGGTCCGTCGTCGCGCATTTGCGTACACGGTGATTCCCGGAAGATCCTCCAGGGCGCTGCGCAGCCGAGCGTGCAAACGATCCTCGTGCTCGGCGAGCGCGGTCATGGAACGGACCAGGCGATCGCGACGAGTCATCGACGTCTCCCCGCCCGGCACCAGATCCGCCAGCACGTCGACGGCCGCGATGAGCCCCGCAAGCAACTCGTACGGCAGGGTGCCCAGCTCGAATCGTTCGGGAACCTGCTCGGTACTCGGCGCCAACTTATCCGGGTGCAAGGACTCCCACAAGGCGCTGGACGCGGCAACGATCCCCAGGTGCGGTCCGAGGAACTTGTACGCCGAGCACGCGTAGAAGTCAGCGCCGATCTGTCCGACGTCGATCGGGGCGTGGGCTGTCAGGTGCACACCGTCGACGAAGAACAGCGCGTTCACCGCGTGGGCGGCCTCGGCAATCACCGGGAGATCAGGACGCGTTCCCAGGACGTTGGATGCTCCGGTGACCGCCACCAGGCGCGTGTTGTCTGTTATCTGATTGACGATGTGACCGGTCGGCAATTCACCCGTGGTCGGATCGAGTCGAGCCCACGCCACCTCCGCGCCAGCCTTCTCGGCATACCTCACCCACGGGCGGACGTTGGCGTCGTGATCGAGATCGGTCACCACCACGCGGTCACCCGGACCCCAATCGTTCGCCAGAGTCCGGGCCACCATGAACGTCGCTTCCGTCATGCTCCGAGAAAAGACAACGCCCGCGGGATCGCATCCGAGAAGATCAGCAGCCGCCAGCCGCGAGCCATGCACGATTGATTCGGCGTTGCGTTCCGATTGGGTCATGGTGCCGCGGTTCGACAATGGCTCGGTCATCGCCGTGCGCATCGCGTCGGCCACGACATCGGGAAGTTGGGTCCCTCCCGGCCCGTCGAAGAAGGCAACCCCGGAGGCCAACGCGGGCATGCGGGCTCGTATCCGGGCAACGTCGAAGTCGTTCATACGTCCCACCACAGTGTGCACACCTCGCGGGGTGTGGCGTCGAGGTCCTTCAAGAGCGCAGCGGCAACTTCCGCGTCCCGGTCTGCACTCAAACAGAGGCGGATCCGAGCGAAGCGCACCCGCTCTTCCATCGGCATGGACACGCGCTGTCCCCACGTTTCATCCGGCCATGCGTCGAGGTGACCATCGAAACCCAGCGCGCTGGTGATGTCGGCCAATTGTTGGGCCGTCGGTGCAGTGGGCCGGTCGAGATCCCAGAACTTCTTCCACAGCGGGCTCATGTTGCTCAGTGGGTGCGTCATGGGGAGTTCGAGAACCACGCGACGTTGCGCGTGGTCGTTCAGAGCCTGCAGAAAGGGAACGATCGCGGCTACATTGAAGGCGACGTGGTGACACACCACGACGTCAGCCACCGGAACATCGGCCGCGACATCAGGCCACGAGCCACGGAACTCCTGGTGCTGCACTCCACGTTTCGCCGCCGCCTCGGCGTAGGCGTCGAGCATCTCCTGCGCATGGTCGACGGCATAGAACGTCTCTGCGGGCGGCGCCAGAGCGAAGGACGCTCGCCCGCCGCCGGAACCGACGTCGAGGACGCTTCCGCCTTTCGGAACAGCCTCCCGCGCCCGATCGTGCGACACCGAGTCGGCTACCTCATCCCCGACGGTGAACATCGCGACCGGATGAACCCACGGCTCCTGCGACGCCTGCTCGAGGATGTGATCGGGAATAGCCCATGCTTCGAGATCGCTTCGCCATTGACTCGCCAGTTCGACGATCTCGGTGGGCGCCTCGGTCACAGGAGCGACGCTAGCCGAGCCAGCCGCTGCTCCACGCGTCGGCAAGCGCGCATCGCTCATCCGACTATCGTGCAGCCGTGCCCGCCGGAACTCCACCTGATTCATCCGAGCCCTCCGAGCCCTCTCACGCGTCCGGTAGCTCGGGCTCTGCCGCAGATGACAAGCACCCCATCAAAACTCTTATCGGAGGGCCCCGCGGAGCTCTGGAGAGCATCCTGCCCCCGGTGGTCTTCGTGGCCGTCTACTCCGCGCTGTCGAGCAGTAACGAGGATGCGCTGACCTACGCGATCGTTGCCGCGCTCATTCTTGCTGTCTTCTTCGGCGGTTGGCGGCTCCTCGAGCGCAAGAGACCCACGCGGGTTATCGGGGCGATCGTGGTGGTGGCCCTCGGCGCCTACTTCGCCGCCCGCACCGGCAGCGCCGCCGCGTTCTTCTGGCCTCGCGTGCTGTTGAACGTGTTGTCCGCGTTGGCTTTCGTCATCGGCAACTTCGTTCGGTGGCCGTTGCTCGGCGTGATTGTCGGCCCGATGATGGGTACCGGGATGCGTTGGCGTCGAGACCCCGTCCTCGTGCGCGCCTACTCCCGTGGCTCATGGCTGTGGGTGTTGCTGAACCTGGTCCGGGCGGCGATCTTGCTCCCCCTTATCGCGAACGACGCACTGTGGGGACTGGCCGCGTCGGGTGCGTTCTTCTACGTCTTGGTGATCGGGACCATCTTGGGGTCGTGGTTCATCATGAAGCGAGCCATCCCTGCCGATCATTTGGGTCTTCGTCACCCGGTCGGTGACCCGAAAAGCACGGACGAGTAAGACAAAAAACGGTCCGACCAGCATTCGGTTGCGCCGCCTCGCGAACCGTCGCCCGCGATCGGTTCTTGTCCCCGTTGGCGCCAATGCTGTGACAGGGGCACATTCTGAAAACCGTGGGGACCCGACGGGCTGGGCCGTCCGAATCCCGGGGCCCACGTGAACGTCGGAGGTTGCGGTTCAGCAGACCATCGGCCTGCTCAACCGCAACCTCCGGTGGTACCAGTCCTACCCGTGCCGACCCGCTTACGAGGCTTGATCGACACGACGATCACGCTGTCAGCCCGACGCGAGTGCCTTGGCTTTGAGCTGATCGAACTCCTCCCGAGAAATCGTTCCCGCATCCAGGAGCGCTTTCGCTGATGAAATCTGGTCCGCGGGAGAGACGCTGCCGACGGCAGTTTGAATGTATGCCTTCTGTGCCTCGTCTGCGGCCTGCATCTGGGCTTGACGTCGCTCGGCCATTGAGTTGCCGCGGGCGATCAGATACACAAGAACGGTGATGGGCGGGAAGATCAGAAGGAAGATGATCCATGCGGCCTTCTTGCCTCCGCCGAGACTCTTGTCGGCGAACAAATCCATGATCACCATGAAGAAGACCATGAAGAACATGACCATGAAGAAGATGATTAACAAGGACCACAGCACTTGACCAAAACCCATGACGACCCTTTCGTTGAGAGAACTCCACCCTACTCATCGACCCATTCATCGACGCAGCCGTGCATCACGCCACGGGAGGGAAGACCAGCGTCGGTGTTGATGAAGCCGTGAGAACCTGCGGAATCTACGATGACCGTGTGGAATTCGAGACCTTCACCGTCGCAATCCCGATCAGCGCGTCGTTCACGCGCCACCTCGACGTCCAAGCACCCACAGCCGACGCTGCACTTCTACTGGCCACCGAGCACGCTCTCGACACAGGGGTCTTGATGCACGGTGAACCGTGGATCGTGAAGGGCGCCGGTTGAACCTTTCCGTCCTCTGGCCTAGAACTGTTGAATCAGCATCAGGGCGCCGCTCCCACCCTTTAGTATGGGACTCAGGATCCGAAGAGTCACACCTCACACTTGGAGACACTCATGCACGTTTCCACGGCGCGGCTAGCCGCCTTCCTTTGTGTCGGCTTCGCGGCTTCGTCTCTTGCGCTGGCCGCTCCGGCTTCTGCAAACAGCGGAACGACCACCCTCGCTACTCACAACGGTCAGGTAGGAGTCAATCAGGTCCTGACCGCCACCTATGTCTCGAGTGATGCGGGCGTCTACTGCGACGACGAGGGTGGAGTCGTGAGTTTCGACTTCAAGGTTCAGAACGGTCCGAACCTCGGCACAGTTTCCGGCACATGCACTCCCGTGAGTGACGGCTCCGAAACGCCGGTCGCTACATGGACGGGCACTATGAACTGGACGCCGACGAAGCCAGGGGCGCAACTGCTGACAACCCAGGCCACACAGCAAGCGCGCGTGGTGATCATCGGTGCCGGGGGAGCCCCTGTCGTAGGGCAGGCCACCAAGAGCGTCCTGATCGCGCCAGCGGTGGCACCGAAGCCAACTACTCCTTCCAAGGTGCGGAACTTAAAGGTCACAGGCGTCTCAACGAACACCGTTTCTTTGAACTGGGACGCGCCGAGCGACACTGGAGCGTCCGCGATAGCGGGATACGTAGTCAAATGGGCAGGACCGACTAGCGGCCAGGTCTCCGTGCAAGCAAATACGACTAACGCGAACATCGGCACACTGACGGCCAATTCGTCCTACACGTTCTCTGTGCTCGCGACAAACCTGCAGGGTTGGGGCGATCCGGTAAGCGTCACTCAGAACACGGCCAGCACTCCCCCTCCCTCTCCTACTCCCCCGCCCATTCAGCAGCAGACGCTGGTTGGCCCGGCGTGGGAGGGTGGTGGCCCCAAGGTCAAGGGCGGCAAGTGGAAGACCTTCAATGACACGGCAAACCTTGACACCAATGCTGGCCAGGAGGCGCGGCTCAAGGCACAGAACAAATCGGCTTCCATCAAGTCAGTCAAGTTCCGCTACAAGGGCGACTTCGTCGAGGTGCGCGCCGTCCTCAAGCCGGGGAAAAAGAAAGGCTCCTTTACTCTTCATGAATCCGCGCCTGCAGTTCCCGGCTTCACAGCCATGGCGGTGGAGCGCAAAATCAAGGTTGTCAAATAACGGCGGCTACGCTTCGCGCACGGTGATTTCATCGTGCTTCTTCCGAATCCGCAGTGGTTCACGTTCGAGACACGCGACGTATAGGTTCTCCGACGTTTGTGAACGTTGGCTCGAGGGAGACCTTCGATAGGCCATGGTTGTTCAACTACAAGACCTCGACGGCCATCTCGTCGTTCTTATTCCGACCCTGTACGACCCGGCTATCCGGACGAAGTCCGGCACCACGGACGCTGTCTTCACACACGTCTGTGACGTCACCGCTGGCGAGGTATTTCGCGACCAAATGATCGTGGCACGGCAGTTCGTCGACGGCATGCGCGACCACCTGCTCCATCCGTTCATCGGCGTTGTCCGGCGCCTCGATGACGGTGGGTTCACGTTCGATTCGGCAACGGACGATCAGCGGGACGTTGCCCGTGACTTCCTCAACGGCCTCAGCGACTGACCATCGCGCCTACGTCACTCCGGCTGGCAGACGGGGCACCAGTAGACCTTGCGCGCCTGCATCTGGTTCATCTCGATCTCAGCCTCGCATAGGTAGCACGCGTCACCGGCTCGCCGGTAGACGTACACCTCGCCGCCGTGACGGTCCTGTCGCGGCTTGCGGCCCATGATGTCCGGGAGATGCTCGGGACGGACGGTGTCGATACGGCCCCGTTTGGTGCCCTGCGTCATCAGAACCACGAGGTCGTCCCACACCGCATCGAATTCGTTTCTGCTGAGGTGCTTGCCGGGACGGTAGGGCGAGATGTTGTGCCGGAAGAGCACCTCGGCCCGGTAGATGTTCCCCACCCCGGCGAAGACCTTTTGGTCCATCAACAGTGCACCGATGGCCGCGTTGCTGCGCTCCACCCGATTCCACGCCGGGGTCGGATCCGACTTCTTGATCGGATCGGGGCCGATGCGGGCGACGGCTGCCTTCTTGGACTCGTCGTCGAGGAGTTCGCACACGGTGGGGCCGCGCAGTTCCGCATAACTGGAGTCATTAAGCAGGCGGAGCCGAATCTGGCCACGGACATCCGGGGCCGCTCCAGGGGATATACGCCACTTGCCGAACAATCCGAGGTGCACGTGCACCCACAGATCACCGAAACGAATAAACAAGTGTTTGCCGTGGGCCTCCACTGTGTCCACCACTCGCCCATCGATACGACGAGCATCGGCGGCGAAACGACCCTGGGGGCTATCGACCCGAACCGGCGACCCTCGGAAACGCGTGCGCAGACGCCGTGCCTGGCTGTGGACGACGTGACCTTCAGGCACTGGAGGCTATTTCCCCCCGCACCGCCGCAACGAAGTCGTCCACGTCACTTTCGGTCGTATCCCACGCGCACATCCAACGAACTTCACCGGTCGCTTGATCCCAGGTATAGAAGTGGAACTGCTCTTGCAAGCGCGAGGCAATCTGCTCGGGCAGCAGGACGAATACAGCGTTGGCATCAACAGATTGAGTGATGGTCACGCCCGAAAGGTCGGCGACACCATCGTGAAGGCGGGAGGCCATCGCGTTCGCGTGACCGGCACTGCGCAACCACAAGTCATCAGTCAACATCGCCACGAATTGGGCACTGAGAAAGCGCATCTTGCTGGCCAATTGCATGGAGGTCTTACGTAGGAAGTCGACTCCCTGCACCCGATCACCGTTCAACACGATGACGGACTCGGCCGCCATCGCACCGTTCTTCGTCAACCCGAAGGAAACGAGGTCCACGCCGGCATCGACCGTGAAGGCCCGCACCGGCATGTGCAGGGAAGCTGCAGCGTTCGAAAGGCGGGCACCATCCATGTGGAATGCCAAGTTGTTCGCGTGGGCTACCTCCGCAAGGGCCGAAACCTCATCCGGCGAATACACGGTGCCCATCTCGCTGGACTGGGTGATGCTGACTGCGCCGGGTTGAGCACGGTGAACGAACTCCATGTCGAAACATTGACCCTGGACATCGTCGGGGCGAAGCTTGCCGTCAGCGGTGGGCACCGTCCACAGCTTCAAGCCCGCCACCGACTCGGGCGCTCCACCCTCATCGACGTGAATGTGGGCGCTGGCCGCGCAGATGACCGATTGCCAACGCTGGTTGACCGATTGCAATGCGACGACATTGGCTCCCGTTCCGTTGAACACGGGAAAGAACTCGGCATCGGCACCAAAGTGCGCCCGCACCAGGCTCCGCGCCTGCTCGGTCACGACATCATCGCCGTACGCCGATTGGTGACCAACGTTGACCGCGCTGAGGGCTTCGAGCACCTCCGGGTGCACACCCGCGTAGTTATCGCTCGCGAATCCGCGCCACGCAGCACCTGTCGACTGTGAACCCATGAACGGGAGTATTCCCTAGACCGGTCATGGGGGCACTCCGCTACCGGCATCGGGCGCGACGGGCGCCGAACGCGAGAGGCACCGACGCGCCGCAGGTGCAAAGATCATGGCATGACGTCTGCACCTCGAAACGAGAACATCACCCGTGCGGAAGCCAACGCCCGCAGCCAATCTCTCTCTGTTCACTCGTACTCGGTTGATCTTGATCTCACCGGTACCGGCGCCACCTTCCGCAGCACGACCACGTGCATCTTCGAGAGCGAGGAGCCGGGGACGGCCACGTGGATCGATCTGATCGCGGACGATGTGGCGTCCGTGACACTCAACGGCCGCGAGCTCGATCCGAACGACGTCGTCGACGGTGCGCGCATCGCCTTACCGGATATCGCCCGTGACAACACGGTCACGATCGTCGCCCAATGCCGCTACATGAACACCGGTGAAGGTCTTCATCGATTCATCGACCCGGTGGACGATGAGACGTACCTCTACACGCAGTTCGAATCGGCCGACGCCCGACGAATGTATGCGTGCTTCGAGCAACCAGATCTGAAGGCGACCTTCCAGTTGACGGTGACAGCGCCGGGTCACTGGCAGGTGATCAGTAATGCACCCACGCCCGATCCCGAGGCGGCCGGCCCGGGAATGGCCGTGTGGAACTTCGACGCCTCTGCCCGCATGTCCACCTACATCACGGCACTTGTCGCGGGCCCGTATCACGTGGTGCGCGACTCCTACACCGGTCCTCATGGCACCTACCCGCTCGGTGTCTTCTGCCGCGCATCACTGGCCGAACACTTGGATGCCGATGACATTTTCGAACTGACCAAGCAGGGCTTCGCGTTCTTCGAGGAACAGTTTCAGATTCCGTATGCCTTCGGAAAGTACGACCAACTCTTCGTCCCTGAGTTCAATGCGGGGGCCATGGAGAACGCGGGCTGCGTTACCTTCCTGGAAGATTTCGTCTTCCGTTCTCGAGTCACGCAGGCGGCCTACGAGCAGCGGGCCAACACCATCCTGCATGAAATGGCTCACATGTGGTTCGGCGATCTCGTCACCATGAAGTGGTGGGACGATCTGTGGCTGAACGAGTCCTTCGCCGAGTGGGCTGCGCACCACGCCAACGTGCACGCGACTCGATTCTCCGAGGCTTGGACCACCTTCGCCAATCTCCGCAAGGCCTGGGCCTACCGGCAAGACCAACTTCCCTCTACTCACCCGATCGCGGCGGACATGGTCGACCTCGACGCGGTGCGGGTGAACTTCGACGGCATCACCTACGCGAAGGGGGCCTCGGCTCTCCGACAACTCGTGGCATGGGTGGGAGAGCGCGAGTTCCTCACCGGACTTCACGAGTACTTCACCAAGCACGCGTGGGGTAACACCGAGTTGCACGATTTGCTCACCGAACTCGAGGTGACCAGCGGTCGAGACCTCTCCCAGTGGACTGGCGAGTGGTTGCAAACCAGCGGAGTCAACCTGCTGCGACCCTACGTGGACGTGGATGCTGATGGTGCGTATGCATCGGTCCGCATCGAACAGGAGCCACCATTGGCGCCGACCGGAATCGAGCCGACTCTGCGATCACACCGCGTGGCTATCGGCTTGTACGACGTCACCGATGCGCGATTGCTTCTTCGAGAGCGGGTCGAGGTGGATGTCACCGGAGCATCGACCGACGTGCCGGAATTAATCGGCAAGGCGCGCGCGGACCTGCTCTTGGTCAACGATGGCGACCTCACCTTCGCGAAGGTTCGACTCGACGAGGCTTCCTGGGCCACTGCCACTGCGCACGTGGGTGGCTTGACCGACTCACTCGCCCGAGCGGTCATCTGGGGCGCGGCCTGGGACATGACGCGCGACGCTGAAGTGTCCACCGGCGACTTCATCCAACTCGTCCTCGCCGGTATCGAGACCGAAACCGACATCGGCGTGGTTCAAGGAGTGCTTCGTCAGGCCCGAATGGCGATTGACCAATTCGCGGCCGATTCGCATCGACACGAATACCTCGTTCTCCTCGCCCGCAGGACGCTTGAGTTGGCACGCAGGTCCGAGCCCGGGAGCGATCGACAGCTCGCCTTCACCCGATCCTTCGCCAGCTCCGCGACCACCTCGGTGCATCTAGCTACGGTTGCCGCGCTCTTGGACGGCACCGAACAGTGGGACGGCCTAGTGATCGATACGGACCTGCGGTGGTTCCTGCTGCTGCAACTCGTATCGGCAGGCCTGCGCGGGAATGACGACATCGCGACAGAACTCGCCTCCGATGACACTGCTACCGGTCGTCGACAAGCGGCGACCGCGCGCGCCAGCGTTCCGACGGCCGAGGCCAAACAATGGGCGTGGGAGGAGATCTTCCACAACGCCGACCTACCCAACGCCATGTTGGAGGCGGCCATCGCGGGGTTCGCAGACCGCGACCATCGCGACCTCACCGACTCGTACCTCGATAGCTACTTCGACGCCCTACCGGGCGTGTGGGCCGAACGGACCATGGAGATCGCGCAGTCGATCACGATGGGACTGTTCCCCATTTATTCGATAGAGGACTCCACGATCGACCGCGCGGACCGATTCCTTGCGTCGGATCCGAGCCCGGCCCTTGCCCGCTTGGTGGCCGAGGGTCGTGACGGACTGCTGCGAGCACAGCGGGCGAGAGAGCGAGACGGAGACAGCGCCGCGGACTAGGAGCGTCTGCACGATGGCGGTCCGGTGGATCTGCGGTCCGGTGCTGTGCCTCTGGGACTGTTTATCCCGCCGCCAGCTTGCTACACCAGTTCGCTAGGCCGGCTCGTCGAGGTGCAAGGTGCGCGGTGCGCGCGCCTGCTCGGCGAGCAGCATCACGCAGTCACGGATGCCTGCCACCCATTGATCAGCCTGCAGGCTCGAACGCAGCGTCAGCAACGCGAACTCGCACGCCCGGTCGGTGAGAGTGCGATGAACCCGCTCCCCGGTCACGATGTCTATCGATCGCGCCAACGCGTCGATGGCGACCAGAACCGCGGACTCCGGCCGCTGCAGACCTGCGTGCACCGCGACGGCTGATTCCCGACCGTTGTCCAAGGAGCCGACGTACACGGCGAATTCGTATCCGCAGATCTCGTGCGCGAGTTCGACGATTCGCTCAATGTCCCGACGTTCGGATACCGACAAGGTCGGCTGCTCACCAGTTTCCATGAGCACCCCCTGCCGTCGCGCTGTGGTCCATTCGAGTTGAGGGCAATGCGGCCGGATTGGGCGTAGCCGGGGCGCTGGTGATCAGCACTGCTCCCGGAGAGAGTTCTTCCTCGCCCTGCTCGCCATAGGAGCCACGAGGCGACACCACCAGTACGGCGATCACGGCGGCCAGGGCGACCGGGATTCCGACGAAAAGCCCGAGCGCGAGAAGAGGTTCCATACTCCAATTGTAGGGCGGTGCGGGTTTGACCCTCGACCGGCGACCATCACGTGTGCGGGTTTGTCACTACCCTCGATAGGTGCGCCTAGGGTGGCCGCATGACGCGCACATACCCCCTGGCAGAACGCACCGATGTGGTCGATGACATGCACGGGCACAAGGTCATGGATCCATACCGATGGCTCGAAGATGCCGACGACGCGCGCACTCGGGAGTGGAATGAACGACAGTCCGCCCAACTGGAGCATGAGCGCGAGTCCTGGTCAACACGGGACACCTTCGCCGAGAGTGTGCAGGCGCTGCTGGGTGCGGGGGCCGTTTCACTGCCCGTTCACCGGTCAGAACGAGTGTTCTTCACGCAACGGCAACCCGGTCAACAATTCGGTGTCCTGTTCGTCCGCGAAGCCGATGGCTCCGAGCGAGTCCTGCTCGATCCAATGGAACTCGACCCCACCGGCAGCACCACTCTGGATGCGTGGCAACCATCCAAAGGAGGCGAACGGCTCGCCTACCAGGTATCCGAAGGGGGAACCGAAGAATCGGTCCTCTACGTGATGGACGTTGCCACCGGCGAGGTGATCGACGGACCGATCGATCGTTGCCGCTACTCCCCCGTCGCGTGGATTCCCGGAGGCGAGCGCTTCTACTACGTTCGTAGCCTTCCTCCCGAACTCCTGCCCGAGTCCGAACGTGGATTTCACCGCCGGGTGTTCTTGCACACGGTGGGAGCCGACGCCGCCAAAGACGCGAATGTCTTCGGCGCCGGCATGACGATCACGAACTACTACGGCGTTGAGGTGTCGCGCGACGGCCGCTGGCTCCAGGTGTCCGCCGCAGAAGGCACGGAGCCACGCAACGACTTGTGGGTCGCCGACCTGACGACCACGCCCGCCGATCGCCCGGCTTTCCAGCAAGTACAGGTCGACGTGGATGCTCAAACATCGCTCACCTTCGGCCGTGACGGACGGGTATTCGTCTCCACCGACCTCGAGGCTCCCCGGGGCAAGCTCGCTGTCACCGAGCCTGGTCAATGGGGATCGAGCCAGTGGGTCGACCTCGTCGCCGAGGATCCCGAAGCGGTCCTCGAATCCGTCGCCATCCTCGACGGGCCCGACCTCGACGAGGACCTACTGCTGGTGACCACGACGGCCCACGGAGTCGCAGTGATGACTCTACGGCGGGCAACGGACGGCGCCGTTGTCACCGAGGTCGAATTACCAGGCGCCGGAACCGTCGCCGGGCCCATCGAACAACCCCTAGGAGGACCCGTCGTCTGGTTCGCCTACACCGATCACACGCAGGTACCGACGATTTACTCCTTCGACGCCCGCACCCGCCAGGTGGAGCTCTACGCCACACCGCCCGGATCGGTCGAGGTTCCCGACGTGCACTCGCAACTGGTCACGTACGACTCCGCTGACGGCACGACGGTTCGATTGTTCATCGTCTCCCCGACGGAAGCACCGGATCGACCACGACCCACCGTCCTATACGGGTACGGAGGTTTCGGTATTCCCATGCAACCAGGGTTCTCCGCCGCCATCTTGTCGTGGGTTGCGGCCGGTGGTGTCTGGGCAGTCGCGTGCCTGCGTGGAGGCGGTGACGAGGGTGAGCAATGGCATCGCGACGGCATGCTCGACAAGAAGCAGAACGTCTTCGACGACTTTCACGCAGCAGCGCGGTACCTGAGCACCGACGGGTGGACCACCCCTCAGCAGTTGGGCATCTACGGGGGTTCCAACGGCGGCCTGCTCGTCGGTGCCGCCTTGACGCAGGAACCGGAACTGTTCAACGCCGTCGTGTGCGTCGCCCCCCTGTTGGACATGATCCGCTACACCACCAGCGAACTCGGCCCGACGTGGACGGTCGAGTACGGAGACCCCGAAGACCCCGAACAGTTCGGTTGGTTGCATGCGTATTCCCCGTACCACCGCGTGGTGGACGGCACCGACTATCCGGCCACGATGTTCGCCGTGTTCGATAACGACACCCGCACCGATCCCATGCACGGCCGCAAGATGTGTGCGGCGGTGCAGTCCGCGACATCCGGATCACGGCCGATTCTGTTGCGCTCGGAGGGCAACGTCGGCCACGGTGCACGCAAACTCGATGCGGCGGTGGAGGAAACGGCAGACACACTGGCGTTTCTCGCCCACTGGACAGGCATGGAAGGCTAGAGCCCGACAACCATCACGGCCGCAGATGAGGACGACATGAGCGACATTCAGGAGTTGATCCAGGACATATTCGCAGCCGGTGCAACCGAAGTGGTCCTTCGGATCGTCATCATCCTCGTGATCGCGTTCGTCGCGCAATGGACCGGTGGCCGCGCCATTCGTCGATCTGTTCTGACCGTCACCAGCCGCGCACCCAAACGACGCGTGGGTCAACTGCGCGGTGTAGACGACAACGAACTCGCGACCACACTCATGGAGGACCGACAGGGCCAACGGGCTCACGCGCTCGGGTCACTGGCCAAGAACGCCCTGACCATCATCATCTGGGTGATCGCCGTGATGATGATCCTGAGCACACTCGGTGTAAACATCGCTCCCATCATCGCCAGCGGCGCCGTTATCTCCGCCGTCCTCGGCTTCGGAGCCCAGACCTACATCGCGGATTACCTGAACGGCATCTCGATGATCTTCGAGGATCAGATGGGAATCGGAGACACGGTGGAACTCGGTGGGATCGTGCTCGGGGAGGTCGAAGAGACCGCCCTGCGGTACACGCGTATTCGCGACTTTTGGGGTGTGGTCTGGTACGTCCGCAACGGCCAGATCCAATCGGTAGCGAACCAATCGCAAGGGTGGACCTACTCACTCATCGAGATTCCTGTTCCCTACGACGAGGACCTCACGAAGGTGCAACAGGTCGTCGATGCTGTCGGTAAAGAGATGGGTGAGGATCCGCAATACAACGGAGTCTTGCTGGGCGCTCCCTACTACTCCAACGTCACCGAACTCACCGCCACATCCGTCGTGGTTCGGGTCAACACCAAGATCGTGCCGAACGGCAACCAGTGGTACGCAGGTCGGGCCATCCGACAACGCATGAAGGAGGGACTGGACGCAGCCGGTATCCGAATTCCGTACGACGGTATTCAAGTCCGCACCTTCCAAGCCGGAGTGCAGGAAGTGCCCCCCAAGCCTCCGGGCGATTCCGGTGAATCGACTCCACAAGCAACCGGAGAACAGCTCAACGCCGATGAAAACCCTGGGAAGGCTCGACCCTGAGTCGCGTCCCCGCACGATTGCCGGGACACTAAAGCTATGACGTTGCGATGCTTGGTCACCGGCTCCACCGGC